>VTLG01012146.1_pt1 | contig 21982 bp, 19 predicted proteins | sample 4694571 | NCBI WGS metagenome assembly VTLG01 (sample SAMN12604809, study PRJNA352737) | marine metagenome | biome: ENVO:00000447; feature: ENVO:00000209|ENVO:00000569|ENVO:01000036; material: ENVO:00002151; isolation source: viral sequences binned using virsorter ... | reverse complement strand
AGAAGCTCCAGAAGAGAAACTGGACCGAAGATAATCCGGTCTTCCAGAGAGAGTGGTGCGGTAAGTGGGTAAAGTCATTCGACTCGCTAATATATAAATATACAGATGAGAACATTTATATGGAGGCGCCCGATGATTCAGCAGATTGGGAGTATGTGCTTGGAGTGGATTTGGGTTATGCGGACGCCACTGCTTTTGTTATCCTTGGATTTAGTCGGGATATGCCGGAATGCTATATCGTGGAGACCTACAAAGAATCTAAGATGATCCCTACTCAGATCGCTCATAAAATTATTGAGCTGAATGAGCACTTCAACTTTGTTTCGATCGTGGCAGATACTGGTGGGTTGGGCCGGTCTATCGTTGAAGAGATAAGGCAGCGTTTTGGCGTCCCTGTCCAGGCTGCTGAGAAAAGTAAGAAGGCAACGTTTATCGAGCTGATGAATGATGATCTCTTCTCCAACCGAGTAATGGTCCCGGCCAATTGTCCTGTCCTTGAGGAATGGGATGTTTTGCAGTGGGACGAAAGTAGGCTGAAGGAAGATGGTAGATTCGAGAACCACCTTTCAGATGCCGCGCTCTATGCTTGGCGGGAATGCCGCCACTTCACCTATAAGGCTCCAACGGTGAGCCCGAAGTATGGAACTCCAGAGTATTGGGAAATGATAGAGCAGAAATATATTGGTCAGATCGAAAAAGGCTTAACTGGTGATAGTCAGCCAGAGGCGTGTAAAACAGCAAGTGTCTTAGCTGAAACGAATTACCATTAGAGGCAATAAAAATGAAAGAACGAATTTTTTGGTGGCAGGCGAAAGAGAAGGATTCTCATAACTTTGTTTTCGATATCCTGAATGCGATGCAACGTGATTACAGTTACATCACAAGTCTTAACCTCCAACACTACAGGTCTTACAACGACGAGAATACTCCGTCGCTGAACTTGGTTGGTGTGTCGAGACCCCAAGGGGTTGGTTCTCATAGACCGGTCACGTTCAACGTCATCAAATCAATGTGTGACACGGTGCAGGCGAAGATTGCGAAGAACCGTCCCCGGTGTGCTTTCCTCACTTCTGGTGGTGACTTTTCTCAGCAGAGGAAAGGTAAGCTCCTAGAGAAGTTCTGCGATGGGCAATTCTACCGGACCAAGCTTTACGAAGTCGCTCCAGAGGTCTTTATGGACTCGTGCGTTTTTGGGACTGGCGTTCTGAAAGTGTACGACCATAACTCGAATATTCTATGTGAACGAGTTTTCCCTGAAGAGATTATGGTGTCGATCGAGGAAGCCAAGTATAAGAACCCGCGAAGTATTTTCCAGGTCAAGGCGGTCCCTCGTGACGTTCTGACATACACTTATCCAGAGTATGCAGAGCAGATCAAAGAGGCGTCTACTTTTGAGACTGACGAATACAATTCGGGTTCTAATGTTAACGAGATGGTTCAGGTAGTCGAGGCTTGGCACCTCCCTAGTATTGAGGGTGCCCCGGATGGTCGCCACGTAATCTGCTTGGAAAATCTAACGCTCTTGGATGAAGATTATGAGCACAATTATTTTCCTTTCGTTTTTCTGCGTTGGTCTGATCGTCTGCTCGGATTCTGGGGTCAGGGACTTGCTGAACAGCTTATGGGTATCCAGCTGGAGATTAACACGCTCCTTCAGAACATTCAGCAGCAGATGCATTTGGCGAAGCCGAAGGTTTTTCTTCAGACTGGTTCACAAATAGCTGACCACCAGATTAACAACGAAGAATGGGGCATCGTTGATTATATTGGAGAGCCTCCAGTCTTCTACGTCCCAAAAACAGTATCTGGAGAGGTCTTCTCCCACCTGGATAGGCTTTTTAATCGTGCTTATCAAATATCGGGGGTAAGTGAGCTTGCCGCGATGTCGAAGAAGCCCGCTGGGCTTGAATCTGCGGTAGCTCTTCGAGAATTTTCCGATATTGAGACAGAGCGCTTCATGATTGTGGCTCAAAACTACGAGAACATGTTTTTGGAGGCATCTAGGCAGATGATTGACTTGGCTCGGAGGATTGCTGAGCGCGGCGATAATTATGAGGTTGTCAGCAGTGGGGATAAGTATATCGAGCAAATTAAATGGAAAGATATCAATCTCCGAGAAGATCAATACGTTATGAAGATCTGGCCGGTGTCGTTATTACCTCAGACGCCTGCTGGCAAGCTTCAGAAAGTCATAGAGCTTGCTCAGAGTGGGATTATCCAAGACCCCGGCACTATTTTGAAGCTCCTCGACTATCCAGATATCGAATCGGTCACTCAATACATGACGGCAGATCAAGATGAAATTGATATGCTGATTGAAAACATGGTGGACAAAGGGAAATACGTTCAACCGGAACCGTACAGCAATTTGGCTTTATCGGTGAAGCGGGTGCAACAGGCTTATTTACGCGCAAAAATAAACAATGTACCTGAAGAACGCATGGCCCTTTTACGCCGTTATATTGAGGATTGTATGGCGCTCATGGCTAGCATGGCGCAGGCGGCTCAGCCTCCCTCGCCCCCAGAGGGGGCTGAGTCTCCACTACCACCCGAAGCAGGAGGAGAATTACCTCCTGAAGCAGGGGGCGCTTTGCCCCCTGAGATTGAGGCAGCAATGCCTTCGGAACCAGAGGCACTTCCGCCTCAAGATTTACAGTAAGGAGACAGGATGCAAATGGCTGAAGACAACATTCAAGAGACAATTGATTATGTGAATGGGTTAATGGCGGAGAGGGTTGAAGCAGAAGGAGTCGAACCGGCGACAGATACCGCAGTTGCGGTTGCTGAGGAGGCGATGTCTGAAGGGACCCCTGAGAAAGATCTTGAATCAGTTGAGGAGACCCCTGCAAAAGAGCCGGAGCAGACGACTCGGGATTTCACCCGAAGATTTGCTCAACTGGCTAAGCGTGAAAAGGGAGTTAGGGGCCAGCAGGATGAGTACAAGAAGCTCCAGCAGGAATTGACGGAGCTTCGATCTCAGCAGGGAAAGCCTAATGACGCTGCTAAAGAGCTTGAGGAGCTTCGAAGGATTGCCGCCGAGAATCCTAGAGAGCTATTGTCTCGATTGGACTTAGATTACCAGAAGTTGTCTGAAGACATCCTTACTGGAAGCAAGAAGCCCGATGATTACAAGCGAGATTCCAGTATTGATAAGCTTCTAACTCGAATTGACCAGCTTGAGTCGAAGTTAAGTAAACGTGAGGAACAAGAGGTTGTTTCGAACCAGGAAACCGCGTACAATAATTTTGTTGACGAAATACGTAATTTCGTTGAGACTAATAGTGAAGACTTCGAACTTGTGCATTCGAGAGAAGCGCATGGGTTAGTAGCGGAGGTGATGCAGGAGCATTACAACTCCACTTCACAAGTGATGGAATATAAACAGGCGGCGCAGCTAGTCGAGGATCACCTTGAGGAAGAAGCCCGCAGTTATTTTGGCAGCAAGAAAATAGCCAAAAAGTATAGAGATTCCTTTGGGAACGAAGCGGAAAGCGAAGCTACTCGGCAGCCAGATACAAGGCCGAAAACATTATCGAACTCAGTTGCGGCGGTTGGTCCAACCACGGATGGTGAAGTTCACTCTAAACCTATGTCTAGAGATGAACACTTAGAGCATCTTGCCCGTAGCTATAAGTTTTTTGGCGAGTAGGTGGCGCGGTGCCTCCTTTCGTCTAGCAATTCGCGACCAAGGAGAAGGAAATGGCGACACCTCTATCGATTAGTGATACCTCAAAGGCTGTTAAGCAGCACTATAAAGACTTTAGGATTAAAGATCTTACTTACAAGAGCAATCCTTTTTACGCATTGATTCAGAAGTATGAGAAGTTCGGCGGGTTAAACATGCCGATTCCTCTCATTTACGGAAATCCACAAAACGTTTCTGCCACATTTTCTGATGCTCAGAGTGGCACAACCTCAGCAAGCCTTGAGCAATTCGTTGTTACACGGGTTAAGAACTACTCTGTTGCAGCCATTAGTGGAGAGGCCATTAAGGCAACCGAAGGAAATGCTAATGCATTCATTCGGTACCTCACGCTCCAGATTGATGGAGCAATCCAAGCCCTTTCCCGTGACCTTGCGATCCAGATGTTTGGATCTAGCAATGGGGTAATGGCGACAGTGGGATCAGCGGTCGGGGCAACAGTGACTCTGGCGAATGTAGATGATATCACTCGCTTCGAAGTCGGCATGAAGCTTATCTTTTCAACAGACGCCGTTGGGGCCACTGACGTTAAAACTCTAGATGTCCTTGGTGTAGATCGCAATTTAGGGACATTGACTGTTAGCGCTAGTACCGTGGCTGATGGCGACTTCATTATCAGGAATGGTACTGAGACTGGTACTGGGCCTGGCGCCTCTCCAAAGGCATTATCTGGGCTTGATGGGTGGCTCCCAGCCGGAACACCGGCAGACCTATTCGGAGTGGTTAGGACAACAGACAGGCAAAGACTTGCTGGGATTGAGTATGATGGCTCAGATTCCCCTATCGAGGAAGCACTTCTGTCTGCTGCTGGTAAGGCGGCGAAAGCAGGTGGCCGTCCTGATACATGCTTCCTGAACTTTGAATCTTACATCAACCTAGAGAAGTCTATGGGATCTCGCGTTAGGTACACTACTGCGAAGGCCAGAGATGTCGATATTGGATTTAATGCATTGTCTGTCCAGGGGCCTAATGCGGAGATTCGAATTCTCCCAGACCACAACTGCCCATCAGATGTTGCTTACATGCTCCAAATGGATACTTGGACACTGAACTCTCTTGGTGGTGCCCCACATATCTTGGACCTAGACGGAAACCGAGTTCTTCGCCAGGCGTCGGAAGATGCCTATGAGGTTCGGATTGGTTTTTACGGGAACATGGCATGTAACGCACCTGGTTGGAACGTTCGTGTTGCACTTTAAGGAGGTGAATCATGGCTAATAGGTCATTTAAAAGCGTTAATGCGATACAGCAGGGTGTTATCATCTTTGCGTGTAAGGCGACCCTTGGCGCGGGATCTGCCGTGACCCTGGCTAACGGGATGGGCGCGAGTGCATCATACTTAGGCGCAGTTCTGACGGTGACAATGGATGACAAGTACAACGCCCTTCTTGGGTTCTCAGTCGCTCCGGTTGTTGCAGGAGGAGGAAGGGCTCTTGCCTCAGCTGACGATTCAGAAATAAACACTACCGGTGTTGTCGCATTAACGTTTGACGGCGCCCTTGGTGAGGCTGATGCATTCTCACTTGTGTTTGTCCTGAAGAACTCAAGTGTAACACCATAGGAGACACGTCATGCCTAAAAAGAAGGGCGTAGCTCTTATGATCCTTGAGAAAGGAAAGAAGCCCAAGGGTGAAGAGGAGGACGACTCGCTAGAACCCAAGAGTGCCCTACTGGGCGCTTGCAGTGAGTTCCTCAGCGCCATTGGTGTAGAGGCATCAGAAGACAAAGAAAAGGACGCCTGTGAGGCCTTGCTCGACTTTGTCCAAATAGCCTTAAACAGTGATGATGAGGACTATTAATGGAATGGGGGCTTCGGCCCCCTTCTATTTTTGGAGCATGTAATGGCAACAAATGAGGTGACCCTAGCACAGCTTATCACACGATCTCGAAGAAGGGCTGACCAGGAAAACTCCGAATTTTGCACTGACGCCGAGGTTGTTGATTATATCAATGACGCAGTTGCTGAGCTTCATGAGATGATGGTGAATGAGTACGAACTCTACTACCTTAGTTCATACACCTACACATTACCTGCTGATAACCCAAAGGCACTCCCAGACTCCTTCTGGAAAGCTCTTGGCTGCGACTTTGCTTCTGGCGGAGTAACTCGAAGAATCCGCCGATACATGTTCCAGGAAAGAAATGCCTTTGAGAGCCCCCTTCTAAAGCAGGGCTACATGGGGAATGTCTTCTTCATCATCGAGGGGAATAATATTCGGTTCATACCTGAATCACCACCTGCCGGAACGGTCACTTTGTGGTACATTCCAGAGCCCCAGAAGTTTGATTCTGTCTCTCCTTCACTTGGTCGCCTTAATTCAGATGCCATAGCCACTAAAGTGACCCTTTCGACTCCCGCAGATATCGTGAATTTTTCAAATGGTTCGTCCATTACATTTGCTTCTGATGTCAGTGGATCTACCTCTCCGGTAACAACGGCAATAAGCAGTGTAGAAAGTGACCCTGCGTCCGGCGACTACGGTACATTCAATGTCGAATCTACGGTAGGCATAGAGTCGCAAGACTATTGTTTTACCAGCGCTACGGGCACAAAGCTCAGCGCCATTGATAAGGCTCTAGCCAATGGTTTCGAGAGATTCATCATTCTGGATGCAGCCATTAAGATGCTCCAGAAAGAGGAATCGGACACTCAGGTTTTGGTAGCAGAGAGAGAGGGTGTTAGAGCGAGGCTGATGTTGGCAGCCAAGGACCGGACACCAGGTGAGAGTCGAGCAATAGCAGATGTTAAAGTAGGGACAGGCGTTCGTGATTACATAAACTGGATCTAGGATGAGATATGGCGTTTCGGGGATTTACAGAGGCAAAGCACAAAGATGGGGCTTTGAACGATCTCGAAGCGAGGGTTAAGAATACCTTTAACCAGGTAAAGAACAGTAGAATCCTGGGCGGAAGCCTTCTGTCTGGCGTTAAGCTGAAATCAACGGCGTCTACTTCGTCCTATCAGATTGGTGGCATTGGGAGATCTATCCTCACAGTTGACGCCTTTGGTTCTGTAGATGCTGCGGCAATAATAACCGTACTGACAGACAGAACAATCCTGTCAAAGACACGCGCTTCTGACTGGGTTGCCGGGACTAGCAATGCAGCGACGGCACTATCCATCGCTAATTCCTTCGCATGGGCGACAGTGAGTCCCCTTGGGTTTAATGTTTATCAGAACGGTTCCGGCTCAGATGAGGTGGAGATACTTTGTGTGGATGGAGTCCTTAATGGGGTTCTGCTACTCCCAAAGGTAACGGGTGGTGGATTTTTTTGCGGGAATATCGAGCCAACGATTAGCTTGGTCCCTTATGTGAGTGCTCTTGAATTCAGCCCGAATGAGTTTATCAGGTTTGGCCCCAGGACATTCACGTCTCCTTCAGAGATATTGCCTGGCGTGTTTCGGGTAAACGAGGTCAGTACAAGCGCCGGGTCTGTTCGGTATCTCAAGCTAGATTCCCTCCCTCCAGCAATGCGTGGTGGTCTGTATGCATACAAACTAATAAGAAACCCAATACCCGGTGTTAGCGGTAATTCCAAATACATGGTCCTAAATCAAAACCGACCTTCTAATATATGGAGTGGGACAGGTGGGGGTACCCTAAGCCTGTTTTGCGACAATGACTGCACAGTCGATTTGTGGGTGTTCTAATGGCAGAGAAAACAAACGTCACTTTCCCTTTTGCTAGAGGCATAAACCAAAAGCCCTCTGAGCGAGCCCAAGCAGATGGTGAAATGCGTGCTGCGGAAAACATAAGGATTTCGAAAACTGGCGAGTTTAATAAGAGGATTGGATTCGAGGGAAAGGACCAGGGGATCTTCCCGTCAGGAACTGGGGGACCTTCAAACTTCCAGGCTTGTTCTGCTTATAATAATGAGCTTGTTGGTTTTGATGGGGAGAAAGCATATTCGCAATACACTTCTCAGTTCCTAAAGGACAGAGGGACATGCACAAATGTTCGTATGTCCAAAGAAAAGGTCAACGTTGATAGTGGTTCTATGGATGGTGCTCCAGCGTACACTACGATTAAGAATGGGGAAACTGGAGAGGTTTATGAGATCTTCGTTTGGGAGTCTCGGCCATTAGGAGTCAACGATGTTGAGTCGGAAAAAGGGATATTTGCCAATCAAGCAGTTACCCATAATTACAGCAACAAGCCTTCTAAACTCCTGTATTCAGTCAAACACAAGGTAACAGGTGTTTTCTTAATTGATGCAGAGCCAATTATCATTGATGGTAAAGACATTGTGGATCGAGATCTCCTTCTCGCTAAGGATAAAGTATATTCGGACGATGCTGGCCCAGAAGGAGACACAGCAGAGATAATGATACAGGGATATGGCACCGATGCTGGGGCTCTAAACCCACCCAGAGGGATCACAGATGTTGTTGGTAGCGGTAATCAACTGGTATTAAAAGGGGAATTCAACAGCGGGGCGGCGGGCTCAGCAGCGACATCCCTATTCTACGTTGATGGCGCTGCGGGCTCAGAAACTGGTACTACTGAGGGGCACTTTACCCAATTAACTGGAAGCTCAGTAAATTACAGGGCGAATGTTTTGCCACAGGGCGCTACAGGCATGTCTCCGGTAAACGCTTACCTGAACGTGGAATCTGGTGAAAATGCCCTATACTTTACAACACAGCCTATGCTTTTTAGCTTTGGTGACAGTAGCGCGATTTTAGTGTTTGCATCACAGGTTGTTGCTAACGGGTATGGATCCTGGGGTATTTGGCAAGCAAAATTTGATTTTGCAACCCAGATTACAATGGCTGCTGGCATCACAACGCCGACAATCCTTAGTAGCTGGGCCAGTGCTGACTTTCATTTAAACCTTAATTTTCGTTACCCCATATGGGATGCAGACCTATGCTACACAGCGACAGGGGCCAAAAAAGGTGTTGTCTTTATTTTCAACACAACAGAAGCGGCAGACCCTCTAAGGGTTGAATTCCTTGAATACGCCAGTGGAAGCCTATCGGTTGAAACAGGACAATTTTACAGAAAAAAAGTTGAGAGGTATGGAAGCGATGCTGCTCAGGTTTTACTTTTAAATCCTATAGGAACGAGTAAGGCTATGTTCGGTGGGACAAGCGTTAGCTCATGGTCAGATGCCGCCGTTCCAAATAGAGCTGTAATTAAGGGGTATAATGACAAGGGCCTTGGCAGTGGTAATCCTCAAAACGATTCGGAGAACTTAATTATCTATGTTCTTAGGGCGGGTTCCACAGGCGACGATGACATCATAGTTTATAAGGAAGCATTGGATCATAATGGTAGCGTCTACTCCACAAGCGGGGCCACCAAAACACCATTACTTGAGTATTCTGGAACAGGCAGCCCAGGTGCTCTCATTCCTGACTGGCGACTTCCTTCTGACCTCTACAATACTTACGACATGGATAGCACCACAGGCACCAGATCTCTTGAGTCGACCACCGTGGTTATGGACTCCGCTGCTGACAGATACAGGTGTCAGAGTGCTATAGTTGTTAATGCAGCTATATCTGATCCAAAAAGAGCAGGTGACAGTGATGCTTATGTATTCGTTGAAATAGCATCGGAATTAGGCGGTGGCGGAACAACATGGAGGACCATCGAGGCAGCGGGATCTCAAGACAACACAAATTACATACAGTCTGAAAACAGATGGATCATCAGAAAGAACATTGCGAATGAGACAGATACTAAGGTTTTAGGCCGAAACATTAACATCCTATCTGATGCATTCCAGCCGGTGCATGGGTACAAATACTACTTCATGGGGCACTCTGTTTTTGATGGAGACTCTTCGACAGCCAGAACCGCGCTATTTAACGAGGATGGAGAGGTTGTTGGTGTCTATGCCGCAGGTGAGTCTGCTCTTTGCCACCCATATGAATTATCTCAAATGACATGTGGGGCACCTCTTTACTTCAACACCCCGATGTTTGCTCTTAGATCTAGGATTAACTACTACAATGATAGTGCTATAGGCAAGTTCCGTCCTGGGATCTATCCGGCGGATTCCCCACCAACATTCGATATTGCGTTTGGAATCTCGACAATATCCAACGCTGACAATTCTTATCAATTCACTGTTGGATTTAATCCTAAAGTGGCAATTTGCGACTTTATGCCACCAGTAGCCTATCCGAGTGAGGAGGTTGCCGGGTCTTTATATGTTGGTTCTGGCCTTCTTTGGTCATTCAATGGTGGGTCTTTCATTGAAAACGGATTCCTTCAAAAGCCCCTTGTCCAAAAGGTAAGGACATTTGACAGCGAATACACCCCTGGCGCGACAACAGATGCCGGGTGTACCCCTTCGGAATACATTATAGCTGCTGCTTATGTCTACACGGACAACAATGGGGTGAACCATTACAGTGCGCTGGACTACTATGGGAACGGGGCAAATATAGACACCACCATAGTGACAGAGGATACCAAGAAGCTAAGGGTTCGAGTCGCAGCAACTCAGCTAACAAACAAAAGAGTCAATAGTGCTCCAACAATAACACCCTACGGATATTCTATCTCGATTGCAGATATGAACTCCCCAGAATGCAGCATTGCATTGTTTGTTTCTGCCAATCTTCAAGAGTTAAAGGGGGATAAAACAGAGCTTCAGCAGATTCCACTTCACCTTTACACTGTCCAGCCGATGAAGAACAATACTCGATATTATGATATAGACATCGATTCACCGAGTCAGGATATCCAGTTCAATGGGCAATTAACTGGGGTGCCCCCTTTGATTGAGCCTGCCGTTTACCCTGTCCAGCCTTCCTGCCCTACTTCTTTGACATCACATAAGAACACCCTTTGTGTTTCAACGACAGATGGCATGGTTTATCCTTCACAATCATTTTCTTCTCAGCTTGGCTCGGAGCAGTCGATGGTCGCTCCATGCTTCTCTGTAGCTAATGTCGTTTCCATATCGGAAGAGACTAACGGTGTAGGCATATCTCACCTCCAAAGCTCGGGGATGTCTCTTTTAGCGTTTAACAGAAATAATGTTTACGTCATGATGGGCGATGGCCCATCGGCGGGGAACCGTGGGACCTTCCTTCCTCCAGAGATTGCTTTGCTTGATCAAGGTATCGAAGCTGATTCGATCTGCACTAGGATACCTTCGGGGGTTATCTATAAATCGAAGCACGGGTATCACCTCCTTGGCAGCGAGGGGCTGGTGTTTATAGGATCTCCAGTTGAGGATTATAATGCATATTCACCAGTTGGGGTTCAGGTTGTTGATGAGACCAGCGAGGTTATCATCCCACTGACGTTAAATGAGAGTATAACTTCGACGACTAGCGGCGGAGAGTCCCAGGGGCTTGCTGGAACAAGGTGCCTTATTTATAACTATGAGTTCAACCAGTGGTATACGTGGCTAGTGCCGACATCGTTATTACTTTCACTTCCTGTTCAGGCCCCTTACATTAACGACGTTCAGGGGCTTATTAGGTCAGACGGGACTAGAAAGCTTTATTTCGTTACATCGAACGGAGATATCCTTGCAGAGATGGTGTCTACTTACGAAGACAAAGTGTCGATCGATAGCGGCTGGTATCCGATCCCTATGAAGGTCAAAACTGGGCAGATAAAGATAGGCAAGTTCTTTTCTGGGTTTCGTCTTTACAGGATAGGCATACCTATCTTCGAGCATTCAGCCACGACCCTAACCATTAATCTTTATTATGATGGAAGCTCCATTGCTGCTGAATCATTTACAGCTTCAGTCCCGGCATCCACTGACCAATCTGAGATAATACTAAAGCCTGCCAAGCAAAAATGCAGAACAATAGCAGTAGAGATAGAGGAAGACGCAACCAGTACGGGATTCAACGATCGAGGGGCTACACTAAATGGTCTTGGGTTGCTTGTTGCACCAAGAACAGTGAAAATGCCTTATAACGTTGCAGTTTCGAAGGTACCAACAGGGAGTTAATGATGCCGAGTTCTAGTGAGATTGTTGCCGCTGAAAAACTGGCTGGCATGTTAAACTCTGCGATAGACAAAGCCGATGGCAATATTATTGTAGCGAATAACCTTGTGAGAGATGCTTTTACTCATATTGGCCTCGAATCCATTTTGAAGGGTGAGGAAGAAAGCAGGAGATCGGGCACCAGAAAAGACCAGGCTGCACTAGACAGAGTTTCTGAGGAGGCATTCTCAGAGAATCGTAAAAAGAAAAAAGATCTTGAAGTAAAATCCTTTAAAGAGGGAAAGAGGATAGCGGCCATAGCTGCCGGGATAAATGCCCTAACTGCTGTTGGGGTGCAGGCTCTTAATTACTTTGCCAATCCAAGCCCCAAGGATAAGGATGACGATTTTAAGCTAGAGCTTCCAGAGCTTGGAGAGTCGTATCACCAGAACCAACGGAAGCTCCGATTTGAGGGCCTAACCCCACTTGTCCCTCCCCATGTTGAGGGGATGTCTGCCGCAACCGGACCCCGCCTGGAGCAAGTATTGGATGTTCCACTTACTCGCCCAGACACAGCGGCCACTGCCCTTAAGCTGAATATGGCCTCTTCATCACAACCAAGAGAAGACCCACTGGGGTCTTTAACTGGCCCTGGCAACGAGCTTGCCCTTAAGCAGGGGCCACCTGGGATCCGACCCGATGTTGAAGCAATTCAGGAAAGGGACCTTTCCCTCTCCCCATTTGGAAAGCCTAGAGAAGAAATGACTCTTGAAGAAAAGATTGCGTATGGAGAGTTAGACCCCGCCATAATGAAACTTATTCAGGGACGATTAGGAGGGGGACAATATGGATCGTAACGCTTTAACAGAGGAGGAGAAAAAGAAGGCTTTGTCTACAGGGACTGGGCAGACGGCTGAGGGAGATCAAGGGGGGAGCACATATGATTATGATTCATCCAGAGCAGCTCCAGCAGCTCAAAAAGCATGGGCAGCACTAGCCCAGGACAGGGCAGATCCATCGGGTGCTTCAAAAAGAGAACAAGAGAGAGAGAAGACTTATGAGGCAGATAAGAGAGCCCAAAAGCGAAAAGAAGCCATGGCCAGGAGCCTCGAAGATCCTATTCTTCAGGAAAGGTATAACCTCTTAAAAAGAAGAACGACTCAAGACCTTATAAGCCCAGACCATATGGATCGCTGGGAGGAATCTGCACGGGAGGGGGCAGAGGAGCAGAAAGCTGCTCTACTGTCCCGTGCTCGCGCCATGGGTTTAAATGCTTCCCAAATGGAGGCTTTGAATCAGAGCCTTCAGGAAACTGATGCTACCTTTGAGAGGCAGATCCAGAAGCTTAGGTTTGAGAATAGAGAGTCAGCGAAAGAAGAGTTTGAAAATTTCACCCTTGCACTTCAGACTGAAGGCGCAAATCAGATCCATGCAGAGCAAAGCTTAGCCCTCCAGGCAGAGCGGGACAGGTCAGCAAGATCAAGGGCGATGTGGGGATCGATCCTTGGGTTTGTCGGTGGTGCTCTTGGCGGAACTATTGGCGCCCTAGTCCCTGGAGGGGGGTTAGCTGCGGCGGCTCTTGGGTTTGGTATAGGGAGCGGGGCGGGGAAAACCTTTGGGAGCGTCCAATGACAGGGATACAAGAAATGCATGATCGAATTAAGAGATTGGAGATAGGCTAATGGCTGTTGATGAAGACGTGTATGTGGATGATATTTCCAGAACCCCCGGCGCTCCAATGAGCGTGGATTTCAGCATGACAGAAGATGATTTTGCTAGGTCCTTGGAAAATATAAAACCTGGAGACAAGGAACGTTATCTGCGTCAGTTTGTAAATAAAAAAATCAAGGACGCTCAGGCCGCTTCAAGCAATGAGCTTACTCTTGAGAATAAAATGGCCCTCTTTAGCTCTGATCGCCTAAAGAAGGCCGCTGCTGGACTCCCAATCTCGCTCGAATATGACTCCGAAGGACTCAATGCCGAAGAAGGCAGTGGTGCGCCTGCGGTGAAGAAGGCCCCCGAAGGAGACGGGCAGCCTATTGGACCAACAGAGGAGATGGAGGCTTTTTCGGAAATCCTTGGGACCCAAAAATACGCTCCAGCTGTACCAGCCCCAAAGTCGATGGAAGAGCATTACAAGACAGTGATGGAAGAGATGGAGCGCGATAAGGGCGAACTTACTCTCGCCAAGAAAGATGTCGTTTCTTCAGAGATAAAAATGGAGGATGCAGAGAGGAAGTATGCCCAATTCTCTGATGACATCAGAACCTTTAAGATTAATCCATTTCGGCTTTACGAGAATACTCTATTTGCAGTTACGGCAGCTATTGCCGCCGGTCTTGGGGCAGCAGCACAGAGCCTTAGTGGGGGCGGCCCCAATACGGGCCTTGAAATGGTTAACCGCGCTATCGATATGGACGTAATGAGGCAAAAGCAGGAATACGACGCGCTTAAGGATAGCGCCGCTAAGCAGGCTACCCTCTATGGGCGAGCTGTTCAGGTCTATGGAACCGACAAGAAAGCTGTTCTGGCACTAAAAGCAGCCGGGATGGAGATGGCGGCTAAGAAGGCCACGCTTGATATGGACAAATATAAAATAGATTCTCAAAATAAGATTTATATGAACAGGGCCTTCGCTGATGAATACAAGACGAAGAAAGACGCGCTGATGGGTATTTTGAGTGCGTCTAAAAAAGCCAAAGCTGAGGAGGTTGCTGGGTATAAGAAGACGGCAGAAAATGCCATAGAACAGATACAAGGCTTTATTAACCTGTATCAGACTACAGAAACAGGGGTAGCTACGGCTTTTGGTTCCTTTTTCAGCGATAGTGATTGGGTTATAAGTAATCTATCCAAAGAGAACCAGCAGGTTATACTACTCCATAAGACAGCTAAGTCAGCATTGCCCCTATTAACAAATGCCATAATGAAAACAAGCGGAGACAAGGGGAACCTAGGGGGGCAGGAAAGGGAAACCTTTATGGAGGTAGTAGATAAGATAATCCCAAATATAACCCTTATGGCTGCCTTTAGCGATAAGGCCAAACAAACCGCCATTGATAGGGCTGAGCTTGCGTTGACGGACCTCATATACATGCTGGGCATAGTGGACGATCCGTCCCAGAAGGAGGAGACACTGAGTAGGCTTGGGAGAATCAAAGAGAGTGCGGATATTATAGACAATCTTTCTGCGGAGCATAAAGAAAGTGTAGAGAAAGAAGAAAGAGCAAAAGAAAGGGCCTCACGGGAGAGGACTCCCCTTAAGGGTTATGCGCTACAATAATCACGGGAGGCTCGGGATGTAGGGACCAGAAGTGTTAGATGTAATGGTTAAGGAATTGGATTACGGGGGGTCTAGATGGCTTTTGTTATAAGTAAAGAGGATGGGGAAAGAAGACGTGTCCCCTACAATGACCTGGATGCCGTTATCCGCGCCGGGTTAGCTGTTGTTGACCCCGAGCAAACCGTTATAATGGAGGACAGTGAAGGGAACATTGTAAACGCTTCCGGGCCTGAATACGAAAAGATTATTGCTCAGGGCGGCAGAACGTTAAAGGATAGTGAGTATTATAATCTCATAGAGAACCGCCGTAAGGCATTCAAATACACCCGGCCAGGCCAAAAAACAGGAGCAATATTCGAAGGTGCTGTTCGAGGGATAGACCTTGGAGCCAACGAGTGGGTTCGGGGGCTAGCAGGGTTTGACCGTGAGGAGATAAGGGCTCGGCAATATTTCAATGCGTACTCTGCCGGTGCTGCTGAATTAGCTACAGGTATATTCGGTGCTGGCAAGCTGAAGCTTCTAGCTAAGGGAGCAGGGGCAGCACTCAAAGCTGGGAAGATGGGCGCTGTTGGGAAGGCCATAGCGAAGCCGGTCGGTGCCGGATTCCCCCTACCTGCGGTCATGGCTTCTAGTGCCGCAGAAGCTGCAATGAGAAGGAACTGGGTTAAGAACCTGGCAAAGAAGGGAGCACCGAAAGACGCATCCCGGCTCCTGAAAATCCTTGGCCCGACAGCACCAATAGCTGTTCAGGGAGCAGTGGAAGCAGGGGTTAGTAGTGCGCTCTATAGTGCATTTAGAAATAGCGAGGAGTTTATTGGAGACCCCATGGCAGTCGCCGGGGATATACTTTTGGAAGGAGGCTTGGGCCTTGTCTTCGGAGGTGTCCTTGGTACCGTAATAGGTGCTTCTCCAGCAGGGAAGGATATAATTGGTTACCTCGGAAACAAGGCCGGCCAATACATAAGTACTCCATCGAAAGCCCTTGGGGATATAGCAGTCAAAGTAACTGATGACCTTGCAGAAGCCACCCCCAAAACTATCACTCAAATCGTGGAGGAAGGTAAGCATACCCCAGAAAAGCTTGTAGAGTTGGTAGAGCAGAGTGCTGAGGAGTTTGGGGAAAAAGCAACGAGCAGGCTAGTCCCTCACGTGCGCCATTTAGCCGAAGAAGGAAGAGATGAGCTTGGGGACTTATCCTACGGTAGAACAGGTTCTACCAGACAAAGACTTGCTGATGATATCGAGCCAGGCGGTGAGTCCTTCAATGACTTAGAGCCGAATTTTAACGACGAAGTTTTCTATGAGAAGGCTAGTGGCCTTTTCGCTGATGTTGATGATCTTGCCTCTAATCCACTGTCTTATGGATCAAAGGCAATGAGAGACCTGGAGCGAAAGACAGGTGGGGCAACAAAGGGAGAATACTCAAGAGGCGTCGAAGAGGTTGTTGATGAAATAAGCGGGAAAACAACCAGGCAGAGAAAAAGAGGGGTATTTGAAGATCACCTTGAGGCGAAGAATAACCCGCTAAAGGTGGCGCTTTTTCACGCCTACAAGAGGCTTAATGACGATAAAGCTTATGACACCCTTATAGGGAAACTACAGAAGGACCTTAAGAAGGAGTTTGATAACGAGGATATTCGAGGGATAGTTAAGACCTTTAAGGAAGTAACAACTTCAACGAAGGTTATACCTGGAAAGATACCGAGGATATTCGAGGAGCACAAAGCGGTGCCTAGTAGGAATATCAAGTATAAAGACAAGAAGAAGGTTGAAGCTCTAGGAGAAGGGCCAAGCCCGATACTCAAAAAGAATCCATCTGCCCCGGCTAAGCTCTTCCGTGCCGTTATTAATGGTTACGACTCAGCCAGAAACGCTATGTACGATTCGACTGGAGGGCGAGCCCTTGACGGTATAGACGGAGCCAATGCCGAACTAAGACTGTATTTCGAGAACATCTACTACAGCACCAATATGTTTGGCTCCTCAGCAGCAAATATAAAGGAATTCAATGAAGCCTGGGACCTGTACAAACACGCTCAAGGGCAGGTGCTTAAAGCCCTTGCTGACCAAAAGAGCCCACTTGGACATGTAATAAAAGAAGGGCTTCTCCCTGGTACCAAATATGGGGAAATACCAGAAGAAGCTGTTCTTGAGATAATAAAGAAAGCTCGACGGGGTGATCCAAAAGCGAAAGAGATTGTTGCTAAGTTCGAGGAGCTTGCGAGGATCAATCAGGCTTATATCGACAGGATAACTCCGTTCTATGCCGGAGACACTGCTGGCCTTAAAAGAGCTTCAGAAGAGAACATCAAAGCCATTAACGGGTTCCAAGATACGTTGAACCTGTCTCGGCTAGTAGAGGGCCTTTCTCCCACGGCAGAGAACCCGCTACTTAATAGAGCTAGGAACGTGGCGGTGGCACTAGCTGCCAGGAGGAACCCCAAGAAAGCGGGTGCCCTTGCACTGGCGAGTTTCCTTGGGACGTCGGCTCTTGCAAGTCCAGTACTGGCTGCTGGTTTAGGTGTAGGTCCCTTCCTTGTTTACAAGGGACTCCAGGCCCTGACGACCCCATATCGCCAACTAAAAAGGGTGGCGTCTGTTAAGGCTCTTAGGGATAAGGCAGAGAAGTCTAAAGAATCTGCGGTCAAAAAGATAAGAAAGTCCCTAGGCAAGAAAGGGGAGAGTCCATCTAAGGCCATGGAGCAGACCCAGTTTTACTCCCGTAAGTTTGTCCGTGGGCTGATGTCCTATAAGATAGCACAACAGGACTTCGAGAATGATCGACATGCAGCAATAGTAAAGATTAAAACACTGGCTGCGGATGAAGCTCTTTTGGATGATATGGCTACGAAAGCAACAATCTCACTTAGTGATTTTCCAGCCCTAAGAGAAGCCTCTATGATAAAGATCAAAGGTTCTATCCAGAAGATAAACACACTAACCCCACCTGAGATACTTGTGGTCGTAGACCCTATCACCGGAGAAGAATCTGTAAGAGGCCCTGACTATGCCTTTGATAAGGTAGATCAAATCTACTCGATCGCACAGGCTCCGATGAAAACCCTTGTCTCCGCTGTGGAATCAGGGACCTTCACTGATACCTTAAGGAAGTCCATGATGGCCCTCTTCCCTGATGAGTTCTCTGCGGTAATTGCAGACCTTCAGGCGTCATTGACCGGGCCTGGAAAGGGTGAGAAACTTACAAAGACAGGAAGAATTACCTTTTCAAAATTGACAGGTGTTCCAACGAACTCGTTAACTCCGATGGCTATATCTGCACTACAAGCAGCATACCAGGAAGAAGAGAAGCCAGAATCGAGACGACAGAGGGGCCTAGCCTCTCTGAAGAAGGAAGCCGACAACACCATGACCCCGTCGCAAAGGGCCATGACAGCATAACCAATTGGGGTGAAGATATGCCCCGCCACTGTGCCTAGGAGGTTTATCATGCGCACGATAACATATAAAAAAACCATTGCCGCGTCTGGCCTACCAGAAGAAACGGCCTTTAGTCTGAAAGTTCAACAACAGTACGGCTCGGCATTTGTGATGTTTGCTGACTGCACACACGTTACCGTCAAGCTTCAGTATATATTCACAGATAATGACGGCAATGAGACGCCGTGCGACCTTACTACTCAGGCGCTCACCACGGACGTTGGTACGGTGGTTAGCTTCCCATGGAAGGCTGGCAACATCAGAGTTAGAGTATCTGCAACATCGGATACAGACGGCGGAACACTGCGCATTGACGCATCCACGAGCAACTAAGGAGTAAGTCATGGCAGACGCAAAAATTGTAATCATCGGCGGAGCGGCTGATGATCAAGACCACGATATTCCCGACAATACAGATCCAGCCTGGAGAGTACACCAAGGGGCTACTGATTATATTGCAGTAGATACCTCTGAGGGCGAGGAAGCGGTCAAGCTTGTGAGCAGCGGGATGGACGGCGGTGTTGTACTTGGCACAGCGGCGCTTCTTAAGCTTTCTCCCGATGAAGGCGCCCCGATGAAGTCGCTGCAAATTTCGACTCCATCCAGAGAGGGACCGGATCATTACCCGGCAATGGTTCGATTCACCCAAGAAGATAAAGGGGAAGGTCAAAACAGCGGTGGATGGGTCGGATTAACTCACCAAAACGTTCTTCAACTCGGGGGGGATTGTAACGTTTATATTAACTCACCCAATCGGAATACAGGTATTCTCGTTGAAAACGTAAAAACGGCCATCTACGAGCACGCGGAGCTTCGATCGAGTCTAAGCGTCGCAAACTTAAGCACGCCAGGCACCAGCTCAGTGGCGATTGGTGAAGACTGCACGGCAGCCGGGGCCAATGCCATTTCGATAGGATATAACAACATAGCAAGTAACACGAAATCATTAGCGCTAGGAAATGGGGCTAATTCAAGCAGTTCTGGCGCTGTAGCAATAGGGCCTTCGTGTCAGGGCGCTGCGACCAATTCCGTGGCAATCGGAACGAATAGCGCCAAAACAGAGGGCGCCTTCTCGATGGCTATGGGTTATTTTACTCAGACGAAGAGGCCGTTTGAGCAGACATTTACCAGCGCGACTTACGGAGAAGACAAAAAAGCTTCATCGCAAAGAAAGTTTGTTTCCGGGAAATGCCAAACCACTGACGGCACTGTTACCACAATGCTAGACGCTGAAAATGACGGTTCCGCCGAAATGTTTGTGAACACGACGAATTGCCAAACACTTAACAGATCAAGCACATCATTCTTTAATGTCAAAGTGATATCTACAGTAGGTAACCAGCTTGGGCAGCTTAACTCATCCACCATATCATCCACAACGGTGACACTCCTTAGAAAAAGAGACATACTGAACTTCACAGACGGAATGGATGTTGTGTTTTCTAGCGACTTTGCCGCAACCGCTGACAAAGTAACAAAAACGATAAGTAACCTCTCATCATATGACCCCGAAGTCCCAAGCACATTCGATGTTTCAAACACAACAGGTATATCGCCTAGCTATTACTGCTCTGAGGAGACAAGCACTAACTTCGCTATGGGAGATTTCCTTTTCCGAGAATACAACTTTGCGATTAGGTGGGGCTTCGACGCGACAACCCCGACGATCTCTATATATAACGGAATAGGCACACCTCTATCCCTTACCCTGTCGGTTACTGGATCCCTCTTTGATTACCGTGAAAACGTGAGGGCGAGTAACTCAACGATTGGAGACGAAACAGGGGGGATTATTGACTCAATTAAATTGATCGCAGACAGCGATCAGCCGGGGAGGGGTGCGTGGCAATTCAGAGTACAGTCAGCCGCGACTTCTGCAAGAATAGTACACTCATGCTTTGTCGATCAAGTTGACCACATACTTATCAATTCACCAACGTGCTAGGCTGAAGGGAAGGATTTAGAAAATGGCAGCAACCTGGAATATCTCAAACTGCGAAGACTGGAAAGAAAAATATGGTCACGAAAAAGTGATCTTTAACTTGCACTGGAATTGCACAGACGAGCGGGAGTACCCGAACCCCGAGCCAGGGGGGGATCCGCTGGTGGCCCGTGGCAGAATCATCGGAACGTGCAGACTGGATATTAGCGAGATCCCAGATTTTACACCATACGACCAAGTCACCAAAGAGCAGGCCCTGGGGTGGCTTTTCTCAGTGATGACTGTCGATCAAAAAGCCAAGTCTGAGATTCATGTTGAGCAGCAGATTTTGAATCAGATTGATCCACCGACAGAAAATGGGCTGCCCTGGAGTTAGATGATGGTCGAGAATATCGAGCAAATCGGAGCGACTGGAATTCTAGCTGCCGTCTGTTTTGCTCTTCTCGACCTGCTTAAAAGCTACGTTAAACAAGTCAAAGCGAAGAAGAATGGCGGGACTACCTACACCCGTCTAGCTCTTATCGAAGCCTCCCAAAACGATTTAGAAGAGGGAATGCGGCGAAATGAGCAGAAACTTGCTTCTTTTCACCGGGATTTTTGCGAATTCAGGGAGGAATGCCGGGTGATAAATGCGGAGCAGCGAGTCAGAACAGAAACGCTTAGGGAGATTAAGAATGGATAAAGAAGGGTCAAAAACAAGCGAGAAGAAACAATCAACCCTGGTGATTCTGCTAAGCACTGCCCTTCCCGTGATCGCATTGCTTATCGACAATTTGATAGGCGAGGGCCTTATTAACGGGACGTGGGCGATGATGGCTGGGTTGCTATCTGCTGGCATAGCAAGCGCCGGATATAGCCATTCCAGGGGGCGTGTGAAAGCAGCAGAGGCGGTGGCACGTGCAGCAAAAAAAAACTAATCGAAACGGTGGGCGATGATGCAAAAAATGCTCTTAGGAATTCGATTGGCCTTGGTGAACGCAACAGCTTATTCGCTGGTATACGCGCTGCTGGGAATTGGGCTTCTGGCGAGCAAGCTCCAGAAATCGAGGCGTTCGTTCAAGCGAATGCTGTCGTAGGTGAGAATATAAATCTATACGCGGAGGCGGCTGCGGGGCTCGATGATTGGCAAGCGACAGCTGGCCTAAAGTGGGGGTGGTGATGATTCATGATTCAGTGTGGGTTGGTCCCCATTTCCAGGCAAAAGAGTTCAGTTGTCCGTGTTGCGGTGAAAACGAAATTCATCAAGGAGTAATTCACGTCCTCGAAGAGGTCAGGAAAGTTGTAGGGGTGCCCCTTCGGATATCATCAGGAGTCCGCTGTCCGTCTCATAATAAGAATGTTGGAGGTGCACCAAAAAGTTTCCACCAGCCACAAGAGAACGGGAGAGGCTATGCCGCCGATTTTACGTTCTCCCTCCCGTCAATGAAAGCCCCGATGAATATTGTGAGGCTTTATACAATCGCATCCGAAGAAGTCGGTGATGAGGGTGGTGTTATTCTTTACCCAACTTGGGTTCATATTGACAGCCGGGGAGCCCTTGGAAAGCCCAGATACAGGTCGACATCTAAGTTTAACTGGCCTCGCCTTGCCTGAAAGTCAAGATTGTGCAAGCATGTAGACTAACAGCAACAAGGGGACTACTATGCTTTTATGCGATTTTCATCATATTGTCGGAGCAAAGATTTTAGAAGAGAACACGAATCGGGTG
>VTLG01009681.1_pt1 | contig 21987 bp, 14 predicted proteins | sample 4694571 | NCBI WGS metagenome assembly VTLG01 (sample SAMN12604809, study PRJNA352737) | marine metagenome | biome: ENVO:00000447; feature: ENVO:00000209|ENVO:00000569|ENVO:01000036; material: ENVO:00002151; isolation source: viral sequences binned using virsorter ... | reverse complement strand
AGTAGAAGCCACCTCAAACCACGTCCGTTCATCCCTTCGGGGGACGCATGAAACCACAGCATGGAACGGGGTTGTGGTACTGGAGTATTACAATGACTGTAAAACTAAGGTATCGTGGTATTGAGTACACTAAAACAAAGTAACTTAATTTAACATGAAAAAACTTGCACTTGCTCTAGCGGCATCTATCGCTTCCGCACCTGCAATGGCTGGCGTTTATATTAATGCCGAGTCAAACGCATCTTATACAGGCAATGATTTTACTTCCCGTACTACCGATCTTCACATCGGATATGAAGGGGAAGCAGGAGACTTAGGATATTATATCCAAGGTGGACCAGCTTTCCAGTCACCCGATGGTGCAGATGGTAACACAGATTTCTCAGGCAAGCTTGGTGCTTCCATAGCTGCTACAGAAAAACTAGGTGTATACGGTGAGGTATCATTCGTAACTGATGAGACTGCTGATACAGCTTACGGCACTAAAATAGGTGCTAAATATTCATTCTAACTCTATGTCACATCAAAACTCTAAAGGACGAATAGCAAACGTTCACCCCTATGGTCCCGAAAAGGAACCAGTTGATACAAACCCTAGTGACTATCAGCCACCTGGAGTTGATGAAGAGAAGGAATATGAATCCCTTGAAGAAGCTCTTACAGGGGGTTAATGAGATATGGCTGGCACTCTTCGGAATGCTAGCCATTCTTATTATGATAGAAGCTATGCACACTGACTATCATAGAAAAGCTCACCCGCATTGTGCAAGCGAGATTAGTTTAGCGGTAAAACTGTAGCCTTCCAAGCTATTGTCGTCGGTTCGATTCCGACATCTCGCTTTGGCATTGGCCCGTACGCGGATACCCTTTGCCGTCTAGACGGTGGGAAAGACCACATACAATTAAATATAGCGCAAAAAATTTTCAGCTGAAGAACGTAAATATCTTTTAAATTTATCCAAATAAATGGCACATCAGAATAGTAATGAGCCTCTTGCGGATCTGACGCGGCCGGGTCAACGAAACTCGACCGGAGACTCAAGAGAGCTTTACCTCAAGCTGTTTAGTGGAGAGATGTTCAAAGGCTTCCAGCGAAACACAATCGCTAGAGACCTTGTTACCAAGCGTACCCTAAAGAACGGTAAGTCATTACAGTTCATTTACACAGGTCGCACGACTGCTGAGTACCACGTACCAGGTCAGTCTATCCTAGGTAACAGTGATGCAGCACCTCCAGTAGCTGAGAAGACGATTACAATTGACGATCTATTGATCTCAAGTGCATTCGTATATGAATTAGATGAGACACTTGCACACTATGACTTACGTGGCGAGATCTCCAAGAAGATTGGTTATGCACTTGCAGAAAAGTATGACCGCCTAATCTTTAGAGCAATTGCTAAAGGTGCTAGACAAGCAAGCCCTGTTTCTAAGGCTAACTTCGTAGAACCAGGTGGAACACAGGTCCAAGTTGGAGCTGGTTCTAATGCTGACGACGCATTAAATGCAACTCATCTGGTAACTGCATTCTATGATGCAGCTGCTGCTTTAGATGAGAAAGGAGTTAGTAATGATGGTAGAGTAGCGGTTCTTAACCCAAGACAATACTATCAACTAATCAAGGATTGTTCTAATAACAACCTGATCAACCGTGACGTACAAGGTACAGCCTTACAAAGCGGAGAAGGAATCATAGACATTGCAGGTATCAAGATCTACAAGTCAATGAATATCCCATTCTTCAGCAAGTATGGTACCAAGTATGCTCCTTCTTCAGGTGCATCTGCTGCTACTGACCTAGATACAGTGAACCCAGGTAATACTGGATCATTCGTAGATGTAGCTACTGAAGATGCTCGCGGCTCTGTTGCTGGTATTAACGGTAACTATGGTAACGCTACTGACTTCGCTAATAGCTGTGGACTTATCTTCCAGAAGGAAGCCGCAGGTGTTGTTGAAGCAATCGGACCTCAAGTTCAAGTTACATCAGGTGATGTTTCAGTCATCTACCAAGGAGATGTAATATTGGGACGTTTAGCAATGGGGGCCGACTTCCTGAACCCAGCTGCTTGTGTTGAACTCTTCGCAGGAGTTACAACTAAGCCAGCCGTATTCGGTGATCAATATCCTGCTAACTTAACTACTTCTTAGTAGTTAAATATATAGGGGAGCTTCGGCTCCCCACCCTAACTAATAAATAATTATGCCTTATCCAACCACGAACGCCACTAAAGAATTACCTGCCATAAATCAAATACTGTCGTCTTGTGGTCAGGCACCTGTAACGACACTTGATCAATCCAACCCTGACGTTGCAATTGCATATGACACATTGTTACAGGTAAATAGAGAAATACAAGCTGAAGGATGGACCTTCAATAGGGAACCTCATTATGAGTTTGTCCCTGATTCAAATAATGAAATAGTTATACCAAATAATATCTTACAAATAAAACTATCAGAGACTGGTACTAATGGGCAGTATGATGGTACTAGAAGAAATGGTAAATTATACGATAGACTACACCATAGATATACTTGGCCAGATCATAGTAAAGTAGAGTGTGATGTAATATGGGAATTTGATTGGGTAGATATACCTGAACCTATACAAAACTTTATAACTTCTAGAGCTGCTACACTTACTTCTCAAAGAATAGTAGGAGACAAGCGTCAGTATGACATGCTTGCACAGCAAGAAGCTTATGCTAGATCTACTGCTTTAGAGTATGAAACCTCTCAAGGCCACTATTCTATATTCGGACACCCATACGATAAATCTAACTACTACAATAGTTACAAACCGTTCCAAGCTTTACAAAGATAATGCCAGCAATCAGCCAAAGAATTGATAATTATCTTGGTGGAGTATCTAGACAATCTGATGATAAGAAACTTCCAGGTCAAGTTAAGGAGTGTCTAAATGGGTATCCAGATCCTACATTTGGACTCACTAAAAGACCTGGTTTTAAGTGGATTAAAAATCTAGGTACTGGTACCACATATGATAATTCAAAATGGTTCTATATCTCTAGAACAAAAGATGAGAAATATATAGGATGTATCAAACCTAAACCAAATAGTGGTTATGGTGATATAGATATCTGGAATGTAGATGGTACAGTGTGTACTGTAACAATGGATACATCTACATCTACTAATGCAGAGAATTATTTAACAGGATCTCATCTTAATTATGATGTACTAACTGTACAAGATTCATCTATTATAACAAATAATTTAATTACAGCTGCTAAACAAGCGGACCCTACCTTTAATACTAAAAGGAAAGCAACACTTGTTCTTAGTGGTACACCAGTCGAGAACTCATATACAGTAGTAATTGATGGTAATACTATTACCCATACTTCTAATGCTGCTGGTACTTATGATTCAATACTTACTGCATTAAAAACAGCTATAGATAACTTAAGTATAAGTGGTGTAACAACTACTAAATATAGAGAAAGTTTACATATATCTGACAGTAACTCAGCTATAACTATCAGTGCTACTGGTGGTCAAGCTGGTGATTCTATATATGTATTTCAAGATCAAGTAGATAATATATCTCAATTACCAGATCAGACTTTTAATGGTCACTTAGTTAAAGTCGTTAATACAGCCTCTACTGCTGATACATGGTTTGCTAAATTTGTAGCTGATGACGGTACATCTGGACCAGGTTATTGGGGAGAAGGATTAGATCCATCTAAATCAGTTGGTGTCGATCCAGCTACAATGCCTCATGAACTTGTAAATACATCTACCAACAATTTTACATTTAGACAAATTAGTTGGACAGCTAGGCTAGTAGGAGATGATACTACTAACTCACACCCTAGTTTTATTGGCGCAAAAATTGAAGCGGGGTTTTTTTATAACAATAGATTAGGATTCCTATCTGGTGATAACGTTTCAATGAGTCAATCACAAGACTTTTATAACTTCTATCATACTTCTGCTCAGACAGTTACAGATGCAGATCCTATTGATTTAAAAGCATCTACTATTAGACCTGCAACTCTATACTCTGTACTCCCTACTAACCAGGGTTTACTATTATTCAGTAAAGATCAACAGTTTATGATGTCTTCTGCTGACGGAGTTTTAACACCTTCAACTACAAACATACGTGTTATAGCTAGTTACGATATGGATACAGAAATACCTCCAGTTGATATGGGTGGTATTATACAATTCATTAGTAAGACACCAAGTTATACTCGTACCTTTGGTATGCAGACTTTCGGTCAAGATGAAACACCTAAAGTCTTAGACATTGGTAGAGTAGTTAATGAGTGGGTACCAGCTACAGTAGATACACTTATAGCTAGTCCACAGAATAAATTCTTAGCATTCTCAGATCGTACTTCTAGGTATATATACTTTTATAGAACATATAGTGATGGTAAAGAAACACTTGTTGAAGCTTGGTTTAACTGGCAGCTACCAGGAACTGTACAGACAATTGCTGTTGACTCAGATGATTTCTATGCAGTTACTAAACAAGGTAGTCAATTTACTTTATCTAAAGCTAGTTTAAGTCAGAGTCCTAGCGATGCTATCATTGTAAATAATGATGGTCAGAGAATTAATCCTTGTATGGATTTATATACTGAAGCTAGTAATGCAGCAGGTAATAATAAAGTAGATTATGATTCTACTAATGAATTTTCTAAAGTATTTATACCTTGGGCTAATGTTACAGACTTAACACCTGTTATTATCATTAAAGGTACTACAGCTACAGGACAGTTTATTGAATCTGGATTCACTACTACACCTGAAGTCATCACAAATGATGGATCTGATCCTTATTTCAAGGTACTAAAAAAAGATCTAACTAGTGTAGAAGATGATGTTATTGTAGGATGGAAGTATGATTATGATATAACATTACCTAAAACATACTACAGACCAGATGATGCACAGAAATTAACAGATTTTACTGCGAATTTAACTATTAATAGAATGAAGTTTGCTCTTGGTTTGTCTGGTGTATGTGGATTTAAACTTAAATCTACAGGTGTTAGACAAGGTAAGAAGGAGTATACAGGAGATGGATCTACAACTGTATTCAATTGGACTGATGAAGACTTTAACTATGTTGACGATGATCAAGTTAAAGTGAAAGTAGACGGTGTTGTGAATACAGCATTTACTGTAACGGCTGATAAACAGATTACATTTAGTTCAGCACCTGCTAATAATACAGAAATTTTAATATACCTTGATGAATGGTATAACTTAGTACCAACAATTATGGCTAATACATACTTAGCTAATGATATTGCTCTTAGTGATCAATCGGTTGTACAGATACCAATACATCAACGAATAGATAATTTCCAACTTAGAATATTTAATGACTCACCATTCCCTGTGTCCTTAAACTCTATGATGTGGGAAGGACATTATTCATCAAGACATTATAGGAGAGTTTAATACCATGATGATAACCGGGGCCATGATGTCATCAGCTTTTAGCGTTGGCATGGGCTTATTTGGTGGCAGCAAATCTGCAAATGCAGCTGCTGCTGCTGCGGAAGCTCAGAATAGAGCTATAAGAGCTAAATACCAATATGATCTAGACGTATGGGATATGAAAAAACAACAGCTACAGGCTGAACGTTTAGAAGCTGTTGATAACATTATGAATGAAGCTCGTAATGCAGGAAAAGAGCGAGCTTATACAGATGCTGCTAATCAACGAAGGTATGAATATGATTTACAAATAAGAAATAGAGAACAAGATGGATTAGAGGCTGCCTTTGAAAGATCTGAAGACGTATACTATCAAACAACTGATATGAATGCTACTTCAGCTAAGGCTGCCATGGATAGTGAAGTTATAAAATTACAAGAAAGTGAAGATTCAGCATCATTTGATAGGAATGCAGCTTATCTAGAAATGATTGAAAATGAAGGAAAGTTAAGAGCTAGATCTGGTGTAGGTAGAAGTGCTGCTAAAGGTTACCAAGTAAACATGAGTGACTACGGTAGGCAGATGGAAATGCTAAATGCTAGTTTAGATAGTACAAGTAGAAACACAAGAGCTGTTTTAGATGAAATAATAAGGGATAAATCTTCAGCAGATTTAAGTGCTTATGCATCTAAAATGTTAGACCCAGGTGTATTACCTGATGTAGTTAAAGTTGATGCTGTTCCTGTTCCTGATTTCGTTTTACCAAGAGTATTACAAGATTATGACTTCGGACCACAACCAATCATGGGTGCATTACAAGATCCAAACGCAGCTAGAAGTGCTGCATGGGGAAATACCCTTACAAATATAGCTGGTTCTGTAGGAGACTTTGCAGGTGCAACCACAGATTCTTGGAACGATCGTAAAGGCTAACGTATAAATTATGTCAAAAACTAAATTTAATCCTGGTGGCACGTCCAGAGGATTTAGAAGTGTAGGCCAAGGTCTACTAGCAAGTGTCAGTCAAATAGAGGCTGATACAAGAAGAAAGAAAGAAGCTATTCAGACAGAGAAAAGCCAACAAGCATTTAAAGATAAGTATACTTTAGATGCTATGGCTGATAACCATAGATTCACTGAATTTGTTAGGAAGGAAAAGCAGAGCTTTGAGGGAAAAGTTAGAGACCATCAACTACAGGCATTTACTGAATTTGCTACAACAGATGTCAATAGATTAAGTATGCTAGCAAAGTATGCTAAAGATGAATCAGATCGTTTAGCTGACTTAGCACCTAAGAGGGCTAAGGCTCTAACAAAGCTTTTCGATAAGGCGAATGAAGCACAAGATGAGTTTAGAGGTGTCAGAGCTTGGAATAAAAAGCTTAAAGATGGCACCTTAGATGAGCTAAGAGATGGTGAATCAAAAGCTAACTATATAATCAGTGAGAATGCAGTTAATTCCGCTTATAAAATAGAAAATCCTGAAGAAGCTGTAACACTGGTTAGAAAAGGTGTAAAGTTTAGTACCAAATATGAACGTAATAAGTTTATAGAATGGTTAGAAGAGAATAGAGGTTTAATAGAAGCAGAAATAAAAGCAACATTTGATAAAGCAAAAGGTCTACCAGGTGCTGATGGTACTCAGCATGACTGGTTATACGGTGAATCTAATGCTGTTCAAGTCAATGATATGTGGATTAGAAAGCTGTTAAAGGACTCAAATATAAGTGAGCTTTCTGATGCTGGTCAAAAAGCAATAGCATTAGTAAGATCATGGGGTTCAGATATTGAAGTTAAAAAATATGAAGGTAGAAAAATAAGCGAGACTAAAGATGATATAAGGAATCAAGTTCTAAAATTTAAAGCAGCGAAAGATGTTGCAGAAAGAAATACTATCTTTAATGCTCTTGTATTATCAATCTATAGTGGCTGGCATCAAGAAGGTCAAACTACAATTAATCCTAAGTATGGCTTGATTAGCAAAGCAGATGCTGTTATATTAGCAATGCGGCAAATTATAGAAGGTGATGAAACCATCGGCCCTGATCAATTAGCTTCCACATTTGAGGGATTATTTACAGCAGGTAGTAAATTTGAAGAACCTCCTGAAGGAGAACTTAGAGGAGCTTTTATAGAAGGAAGTGGTGAGAACCACATGAAGAAAATTGCTCATAGATATACAGAAGAAATAGTCCAATGGTCGGAACCGATCATATCAAAGAGAAGAACCAGAGATGCTAATAAACTAAAAAATGATGGTTATCTTGCATTATTACCTGATTCTCCTATAATGCAAGAAATAACAGCAGCTCAGGCAGATAACAAATTAACTCTAAATGAAAGCTATACTCTATTAGATAAGATAGATAAGATGAAGATAGATCCTGCTTCTAAGATATTATTATTTGGACAAGTAGGTTATCATATAGGTAGTTATAAACCAAATGCTTCATTAATTAATGTTCTTAGATATCTCCATACGACAGATGGTAATAAGCCTGATATGGATGCTGCGATACAATTATTATTACAGAAAAATAGTGGAATTAGTGTACAAGATAGACTTTTCTTACAAAATGAAGTAAATCTTTTTAAGCAATTAAATAAAGCTGGATTCACTGTAACATCATTATCTGATAAAGTAATAAAACAATTTAAGAAAATAGAGAAAGAGAAAAGCACCTTTCAAACATCTACTTTAGATTGGACTGGTGATATAGGCGTAAGACATGCTACAGCAAATATACTAGAAAAATTTAAAAGTGATTCATTAGTTATTAATCCTGACGATCCTACTGGTCCATTAATACCAGCCGATGCATCAGCTTCAAATCTTTTAGGTACCGCTATGAAGGAAGAAGATGCCTTAATTAGTGAGGGTGTAGAAGTCAAATGGTCTGCAGACAATAATGGATGGGTTCCAGTAAGGAAAGACAAGAAATATGATCCTAATAACCCATATAATTATAAAGTAGATAGTCACTTCCAAGGTGAAGGTGGTGGTGCAAAAGTATATATTAACCTTGCACCTAATCATACTGTAAAAGCAGCCATAGAAAATGATATAAATCAACAACGGGGTTTAAAAGACTGGAGAGAAAGAGATCCAGAAGGTTTCAAATCATTTTTAGATAATCAAGATCAGACTACATATACTTCAGATCAGATAAGTACCTGGTTAAGTATAGACTCTAGTCCAAAAGGTGTTGCACGTTTACTATCTAGTGGTAGGCTGATTAATGGTCAACAGAAGAATGTTATACATGATGCTGCTATAGATGATGCTCAAGAAAGATCTACCTTCTGTCCAGCAATGCCAGGTATAGATATTATAATATCTAAAGGGGTAAAAAATAGTAAAGGGGTACCTTATACTAGAGCAGAACTTGCAAATATAGTATTGAAACAAACGTTTGGTGACGAGGCTCCTCAATTCCAAACAGGTTGGGATGGTGCTACTTCTATTAAAAATAACTATGCACCATATAAACGATCTGAATTAGGAATTAATTACTGGACAGCATGTGCTGCACAAGATTGTACACCACGATCATTTATGTCTGAAGGTTATGTAAAGGGATTAGATAAAGTAGCTAGTTTCATAAATATGATTGATAAACCTTTAACTCCAGATTTTAGTAGTATAGACTGGCAAACCCCAGAAGTATTTGATGCTGGTTTACTATCTAGAATTGATTTAGATTCTAGTATATTATCAGAAATGCACTTAAATAATGATGCACTAAGAACTGCTATCGTTGGTTATCCTAAATCAAAATTAGATAAAAAGAGGAAATTACCTAACTAATGGAAAACGAAGAAGAACAAAAAGAGCCTAATGTGCTTGATATAGAAGCATTATTAGAATCTGGTGAAATGAAACCAGAAGGTCAGCTTGAAATACAACAAACTCAAGTTGAAAATCAAGCTCCATCTCCTGCAATAACTCCAGAAGTAGTAGGTAGTTATGCAGCACCTTTTAATAGTCGAATCGGTAACAGTAGTGTTGATTTATCAGTACCTGAAAACGAAGAAGTAATGAAACAAGAGTATAATGATTGGTGGCACTTTGGTAAAAAGCGTGGCTTCTTAGGTATACCTTATACTTCTGATGAATTTAAAGGTGAAAGAGATAAACTAAAAGATGCATGGTATCAAAAGTACCATGGCATGGGATTAGAAGAATATGATGCTGCTCGTAAATTAGAAATGGAAGAGCGTGGAGGTTTATACGGAACAGGTACAGGATGGAAGGGTGCTGTCAGACAGATGGACAATAACTTCAAGGCATTATCCGTACCAGGATTAGCTTATGCTGATTTCGGTATGGATGCACTTGGTACTATAGTACCTGGAATGGATAAAGTTGATGATAGATGGGATGAAGCTACAGCATTAGATGAACCTGTCTACCAACAAGTTAGGTCTATACTTTCTGTTGTATTACCAGCTATACATGCTGGACAACTTACTACATTAGGACTTAGTAAAGTAGGTGTGGGTGGTATGCCAGCTGTACAAGCATTCTTAACTAGAATAGGTGCATATGGATTAGCTGATGGTACAGTAGCAGTATTAAGTGATACAGGTGAAGATCATAATGCATCTAAAGTTATAGCAGATTTAATACCAGGGCTATTTGGTCAAAAAGGATTTATGCCTATTCCAGAAGCTTGGAAAACTAAAGAATCTGATAGTCCAGCTGTTCGTAAATGGAAAAACTTTTATGAAAACTTTGGACTTAGTACGTTTGGTGTAATAGTAGGTGCTTTTATAGATGGTAAATCAGCTGTTAAAAGACCTACTGACTTCATAGAACCTTTGGATGATGCTTCTGCTGCTTATAAAAGAACAGAAACATTAAAGATTTCAGAAGCTGATGCTCTTGTTAAATTACAGGAATTAGATACATTACTTAGTTCTGGTAAATTAAATAAACAAGTTGAATCACAAATCATTGATGAGATACTAGAAATTGAAGATAAATTAGGAATTGGTACAGGACTTGAAGGTAGAATAAAGAAAAATGAAATCAGTAAAAACGTAGAGGCTGAAGCAGCTGCTAGACGTAAGATGGCTGATGACCCTGATGTTGGTAAAAAATCTATTGATCCTGATGTAACTCCTGGTATCCTTGACCCATCAGCTGAAGCTAGGCAAGTACCTCCTCCTGCTAATGTAGCTAGGAATATGGCAGATACCACTGCTATTAAAAATGGTACATCTAAAGGTGATCCAGCTCCAATCATAACAGAAGCTATGAGAGAGAAAGGTCTCATGGTAGGTAATAAATCCCGTGATGCTGTTATGGGTGTAGCTGAAGAAACTAGAACTACAGGTAGATTTAATGCTGTTGTAGATGGTATTAGATATACTTCCAAGCAGATGAATGCTGCTGCATGGGATATCTATACAAGTATTATAGCTGCTGAGAATATAGATGATGTTAGAGCATTATTCTTAGAAAATAGAGATGTTAAGAATTTCTTATTAGGTAGATTCAAAGTTGAAGTAATTAATGAAGAGCAAGCTAGAGCTGCTGCATTCGCTCTAAGAGACCTTACTGATAGATTCCTTGGAAGAGAGGTTTCAGAGGCATCTGCGAGAGTTATGGATACCCTTGGTAGAGAGTCTGCTACTATGGCAGAAGCTGTTCAGAAAGGTGGTCCTTATGTAGATGAAAATAGAGTAATGGATCTCATTATTGATAAGATGCAATTCTTACTTGATGAGTATGCTCTTAATAAATATATAGCTGGTTGGCAGTTAAGAAATAAAAACTGGTTTGACCAAGTACCTCCTAAAGAATTAGATACTGTTATTGAACAGTTAACTAAAGAATTTACTGATGCAGAAAATGCTATTCATGCTAGAAATTTAAAATTCACTAGAACATTACAAGAACTAAGAGAAACCAAACCTCATTTCTTAAGACCCTTAGTTGATGCTTATGCTCATACAAATGGTGATGTTGATACTTTAGCTAAACTTAATAAGTGGGCTTCTAATCAAGTATCACCTTGGACTCTAGTAAAAAGTCCAGATCCTAAACAGATGAGTCTCTTTGCTAAGGCTACATGGAGTATTGTAATGAACAATGTTCTTAGTGGTTTATCTGCAATTAGAGCTTTCGCTGGTAATGCTTTCCAATTAACTGTAAAACCTATTACACAATTATTAGGTCATGCTATTTGGGGATTTGATGATGGATTTGAAGGCTTTAAACGAACAGCTTATCTTAATGGTGCTGTATTTGAAACAAATAGAAGAGCCATTAATGATGCTTATGAGATGATGCTGAAAGCACATAAAAATCCTGAAGAAATGTTAAAAGCATATAGAAAGGATTTTCATTTCCAAACATCTAAAGAATGGAATATTACAGAAGGCATGAGAGATGCTTGGGAGATAGAAGGAGAATGGGGTAAAACTTTACAATATGATTTAGCTAGAAATCTAAGAGATCTAGGTGCTCATCCTCATATGAGATATGGTATGACTGGACTAGTATTCCCAGATGCTTATGCTTCTACCATGCTAGCTCATTATGTATCTAGAGTTAAAGCATATGATGATGTATTTAGTGAGTTTGGTTACTTTAAAAAATCAGCTGTACTTGTAGCAGAAGCCAAGCATTACAGAACTATGTTTGATGCTAATGGTTTAATAAAAGATGATGTATTACGTGCATTAGCTGGTGAAGTACAACTTAACTTAGATGATGGATTAGCTACATGGTTAAATAAAGCTACTACTGCATATCCAGTAAGTAAATTTCTCATGATGTTCCCTAGGACATCTAGTAATGCTATTAAGAATTCTGCTTCTTGGACTCCTCTAGCTCTTATACCAGGATTCAATAAATATGCTGATACTATATGGGCTAGAACCCCAGATGATATAGCTAAAGCATTGAGAACACATGGTATTGATATGGCTACAGAGCCAAATGCTGAAGTTATATTTAAAGCTCTTAGAGCTGAGTATACTGGAAGATTAGCATTAAGTGGCCTACTAGTTGGTAGTTTGTGGAGCTATGCTATGGCTGGTAATATCAGAGGTAATGGACATTACAATGCATCACGTAGAAATAAAGAAAGAGATCAATTCGGATATGAACCTAAAACTGTCAATATAGGTGGTAAATGGGTTAGTTATAAAGGTTTACTTGGTGTAGAACAAGTCTTAAGTATGTTAGGTGATTTATCATACTATGCTTCAGATCTTAACGAACCTTTAATAGCTAATTGGCAAGATAAATTAACTTGGACTTTAGCTGCTAGTTTCTTAAACGAAACACCACTTCAAGGATTTGAACCACTTATAGCTATTACTAATGGTGATACTAGTGGTTGGAATAGAATTGTAGCTAATACTACAAGATCTATGCTACCTTTATCTGGTGGTGCTGGTGTCCTAGCTAATGCTATAGATTCTGCTCAGAAAGATCTGAATGGTGAAATACATGAATATATAGCAAACAGATTACCATTCTTTAAAAATACATTAGCTAATCAAGTCGATATTTGGACTGGTGAACCTCTCAATGATATAAATCATCCATTGCTTAAGATACTTAACGCTCTTAGCCCATTCAAAGTTAGTGGTACGCAAGAGCCTTGGAGACAATTCTTAATGGAAATACAGTATACTGGTATGTCCAGGTTAAAGAAAGATTCTTCTGGTGCTTATGAGTATACACCTAAAGAAAGAGAATTAATAAATCAATATATAGGTGAAATGAAGCTTTATAAAGAAATTCAGAAAATGATGAAGAATTCTAAATATAGAGAGGAAATAAAGCTTCTTAAAAATCACAGGAATAATAGTGTAGATTTACAAAATGATAGATTAAAAATAGATAATAAACATTTACCTATACATAAGGCTATAGATAGACTTATTAATAATGCTCAGAAAATTGCTGAAGCAAGACTTCTAAGAGATCGTCCTGATATAGTAAATGTTATTAGAAGTCAAGCAGTTATCAATAGTGCTGTTCAACAAGGTAATATTGATAGAGCAATTGATGTTCAAAAAGATGATTTAGACAAACAAAAACTCATTCAATTTGGAGGTTCCCGATAAATAAATGGCTGTTACAGAACAATCGTATACTGGTAATGGCTCCACCACCAATTACTCATTCACATTTCCATATTTAAAGTCAACTGATATAGAAGTTCAGGTTGACGCAGCCGTGACTACTGCATGGTCTTTAGCCAATGCTACCACGGTACAATTTAATACTGCTCCAGCTAGTGGAGCCGCAATCAAAATACTTAGAGATACGAGTGTTGATAATTTAACAGCTACCTTCTATGCAGGGTCAGCTATTAAATCAGAAGACTTAAATGATAACTTTAGTCAAAGTTTGTATGTTACTCAAGAGATAGGTAATAGATCTTTTGAGAACACTGGTACTTCTACCATGATCGGTAACCTGAACATGGGTGAAGATACTGTTATCAAATTTGAAGGTGCAACAGATAATGCACATGAGACTACTCTTACCGTAGCTGATCCTACCGCAGATCGTACTATCACCTTACCTAACGTAACAGGTACTGTAGTAACAACAGGAGATACAGCAACAGTTACAGCCACAATGATGGCTGCTAACTCTGTTGATTCTTCTGAATTAGTAGATGGTAGTGTGGATTTATCTCACATGTCTGCGAACTCAATAGATAGTGACCAGTATGTAGATGGGTCTATTGACCATGTACATCTAGCTAATGATGTAATAGATGGTGATAATATACAGGATGATGTTATAAACTCAGAGCATATAGCAGCTGGCGCAGTAGATCTAGAACACATGTCTGCTAACTCTGTAGATAGTGATCAGTATGTAGACGGTAGTATAGACCTTGCACACATGTCTGCCAACTCTGTGGACAGTGATCAATATGTAGACGGATCAATAGATTTAGCCCATATGTCAGCTAACTCAGTTGATAGTGACCAATATGTTGACGGTAGTATAGATCTAGCTCACATGTCAGCAAATTCAGTTGACAGTGATCAGTATGTTGATGGATCTATTGATCATGTACACCTAGCAGCTGATATTATAGACGGTGATAACATACAAGATGATGTAATAAATTCAGAACATATAGCCGCAGGTGCAGTTGACTTAGAACATATGTCAGCTAACTCTGTAGACAGTGATCAATATGTAGATGGCTCTATAGATCTAGCGCATTTATCTGCAGATTGTGTAGATGGTACTAAGATAGCAGATAATGCTATTGGTGCAGAACATATAGCTGCTAACGCTGTTACAACTTCGGAGATTGCTGATGCTGAACTCACAACGCTTGCTGGTATGCAAGCAGGTACTGCATCTATTCTCGCAGGGGGTACTGCTCTTACTGCTACTCTCGCTGAAATTAATACAGTGGTTGACGGTAAAGGCGTTCAAACAACTATATCTGACAGTGATGCTCACTACCCAACTTCAGGAGCTGTCGTTGATTATGTTGCTGCACAAATTGCTCCCATAGGTGGTCTTGAAGTTATAGCAGATGAAGATAATTTTCCTTCTACACAACCTGCAGCTGGTGTTGTAATATCAATAGCTGATGCAGCTGGTGTTGTTGTTAATGGTAGTGGTGTATCAACTACTGCTAGAACTGCTGGTAATGGATCTGATAATGTTACTATTAATAACTTCCCTTCTAGTCTTTATAGTGAAACACTAGCTACTGGTAATGGTCTAATGGTAACTTCCACTGGATCAAGCCATACTTATAATTATCATAAACTATTAGCATCTGAATCTGATGTTAAACAGTTATCTGATGATATAAACGATTTCAATAGTAGGTATCGTATTAATGCTGGAGAACCTTCATCAAATAATGATGATGGTGATTTAGTATGGGATACTAGTGCTGATAAGATGAAGGTGTATGATGCTACAGCTTCTGCTTGGAAAGAAGTTACATCATCTGGTGATTTTAAATTCCTCGTTCCTGTTGATGCTGGTACAACTACAGCAGCTACATGGGATGGTAGTGATACAAGTTTTGATCTTAAAGAAGCAACTAATAGTGGTAGTGCAGCTAGTGTAACTAATGTCAACCAGTTAATGGTTGTATTAAACGGAGTTGTACAGAAACCTAATACTGGTTCTTATAGTGCTAGTGAAGAAGGATTCTACTTAACTGATAGTGATACTATTAGATTCTGTACTGCACCTGCTACTGGTTCTACATGTTTCATTGTACAATCTGGTTCAGCTCTAACTATTACTACACCAGGAGATAATACAGTATCTACAGCTAAGATACAGAACTCAGCTGTTAATACAGATAAGCTTGGAACTAATGCTGTTACTGGTGCTAAGATAGCAGATGATACAATTACAGAAGCTAAATTAGATATACATGCTGCTCCTAGTGGAACAGATAAATTCCTTAAGTATACCAGTAATGGTCTGGAGTGGGTAGTACCTAGTTATACAACTAATACTGATACTAATACTAACGTCTTAGCAGGTGGAACTATAACTGGTGATGTTATCTTTGATAATGCTACTAATGCTGGTAATGATTTGACATGGGATATGTCAGATAATGCGTTAGAGTTTGATGATAACGTTAAAGCTACATTTGGTGATGGTGCAGATTTAGAAATATACCATGATGGATCTAACGCTTATGTAAAAAATGCAACTGGAGATATTATACTCACGCATGGTGCAGAAAACCTAGCTCATTTTAAAGATGATGGAGCTGTTGAACTCTATTATGATAATGCTAAGAAATTTGAGACCAATTCAAATGGCTGCTTACTAGGAGATGATATAAAATTACAGCTTGGTGGAGGAGCAGATTTACAAATCTACCATGATGGAACAAATAATGAGATCAGAAGTAATGGTGCAAAAGATATCTATATCCGACCTAAAGACACTGATGTAGGTATTGCAGTTAAAGCAGATGGTGCGGCTGAACTCTATTATGATAATACAAAAGAGTTTGAAACTAAATCAGGTGGTGTAAAACTACTTGGATGTTCTGAAGCTGCTTTCTTTGATGGTGGTTCTATTAGTAGTGATCCTACTCTTAATTTAGGTGCAACTAATTTCCATAAATATACACTTGGGGCTAATGTCACTTTCCTAAACCCTACAACAGAAGCAGTAGGTCAATCAGGCAGTATTGTTATTACGCAAGATGGTACTGGTAGTCGTACAGCAGCTTGGGGAAATCAGTTCAAATGGGCTGGAGGTACTGCACCGACATTGAGTACAGCAGCAAACGCAGTTGATCGTATTGATTATTTAGTAGTTGCTGCTGATACAATACATTGTGTAGCTAGTTTAGATATTAAGTGATATGTTTGATACTTTAACACGAATGGGTGCCAGCGCTGCTGGTGCCTATGAAATAAAAAAATCTTTAAGATTTGATGGAAGTTCAGCCTATTTAACAAAGACTCCTACTGCTGGAGATAGAGATGTTTGGACTTTCAGTTGTTGGTATAAACCAGCTAATGGTCCTGAAGGATCTACTAATGCATTCGTTCTATTTCAAGCTGATTCAAGCACTGTTGATACTTATCAATTTAGTGACTCTAAATTACATATGACCATACAATCAGGATCAGATACTGGTACTACATCAGATGGAGTCTTTAGAGATTGCTCTAGTTGGTATCATATCTGCTCTTCTTACGATGGTTCTAATTTAAGATTATATATCAATGGAGTATTAGATAAGACAACATCTCATTCTGGTGATGCAAAGATAAATAGTAATGTTGCTCATTATATTGGTCAAAATGGAAGTAGTGCTCGCTATTTACCAGGGTATTTAGCAGAGTTTCATTTTGTAGATGGTACTGCTAAAGCAGCATCAGATTTTGGTGAAACAGATGCAGATACAGGACAATGGATTCCTAAGAAATATGCTGGTAGTCATGGTTCTCAAGGGTATTATTTGAAGTTTGATGATACTTCTAACTTTGGATTAGACTCTAGTGGAAATGGTAATAACTGGACTGCTAGTGGCTTCGGTACTAGTGGTGCTAGTAATGACTCAATGGAAGATACTCCTAATAATAATTACTGTACTTGGAATAGAATAGATAAACACCGTGATCATATTTCAGTTACCGATGGTAATTTAGTACCTAATCAAACTGATTCTTCAGGATTCGCAGGTGTTAGAGGAACCTTTGGAGTTACCTCTGGTAAATGGTATTTTGAATTTCAATGTGGTAGTGGTAGTGGACATATGGTCGGATGGGTAAATAGTGAATTTAATATGCATGATACAGCTGATGTAGCTATTACAACAGCAGGTACAAATGGACATGGTGCTGTCTTTGATTCAAGAGGCTTCATGTATGGTTGGATAGGTTCAGAAGCAGCTGCTTGGTATCCAGATTCATCAAATACTACAACTTGGGGTAATAATGATGTTATCGGTTGTGCTATGGATCTTGATAATTATAAGTTCTATTTTGCTAAGAATAATACTTGGATAAATAGTCAAGACCCTACTGATGGTACAAACGCTATCATTCCTACAGGTAGTAATAATGATGGGGACGGTGAATATTCATCTGGAGATGTTATGCAACCTTATTTCACTGGTTGGGGTAATGGAACAGGTGAAACAAAATTCGGACAAAATGGGTTCTCCTATACACCACCAACAGGATATCAAGCATTATGTACAGCAAATTTATCTGAACCAACAATTAAAAAAGGAAGTGATCATTTTAATACTGTTCTTTATACAGGTAATGATTCTGATGGTCATGCAATAACAGGTGTTGGATTTCAACCTAATTTAGTATGGATAAAAGATCGTGGAGATTCAAATCATCATAGAGTTTACGATTCAGTTAGAGGTGTAAATGCAGCATTATTAACAAGTGCTACAAATGCTGAAGATCAATATGCAACTTATGGTCAGTTTGAAAGTTTTGATTCTGATGGTTTTACTGTCGGTATAGGCACTGGAAACTCAGGACAAAGAGGCGAAGCAACTAACTCTGCTGAACCTCATGTAGCTTGGAACTGGAAAGAATCAGCAACAGCAGGTTTTGATATTGTTAGTTATACAGGTAATGGGCAAGATAATACAGACGTTGCTATCTCTCATAGTTTAGGTGTAAGTCCTGAGATGCTTATAATTAAAAATAGAGATGGTTCTAATAGATGGCAAACATGGCATAAGAGTCTTGGTACTCATAACACTTATCTTATTAACAATATATTACTTAATACTACTGGAGCAGAAACCTTTTATTCATCTCAAATAAGAGCTATCAGTTCTTCTACTTTCACTGTTAGAGATGCTGATGCTGATGGAAATGCTAATGTCAATAAGAATGGTGATGATTATATTGCTTATTTATGGGCAAGTGTAGAAGGTTATTCAAAATCTGGATTTTATAAAGGAAACGGTAATGCTAATGGACCATTCATTTTCACCGGATTTAAACCTGCAATGGTTTTAATTAAGTGTTCATCTAATGCAGAAAACTGGAACTTATTTGATAATAAAAGAGATGATGATAACAGAGTCCATCATTTATTAGTACCTAATACGTCTACAGAAGAAAATAGTACAACTACAGCAAGAGCACTAGATTTTCTTTCTAATGGTATTAAAATAAGAGGTACAGATGGGACAATAAATACAGATGATTACACATATGTTTACTTCGCTTTTGCTGAAACACCCTTTAAATACGCTAATGCAAGATGACAAAATTTAAACTAGATGGAAAAATCCTTAAACTTGACTTGCCTTTTACGTCAAGAGGGATTAAATATCCAGCTAATTGGCTACGGCTAACTACGTTGGATGAGAAAAAGGCAATAGGTATTGAAGAGGTGAATTAATGGCATTAACAGAAATCAATTCAAAAGGAATTAAAGATGGTGAAATCGTCAATGCTGATATAGCTGATGATACCATATCAGAAGCTAAATTAGATGTTAGTAATGGTCCTACAAATGGTCAGTTTCTCCAAGCTCAATCTGGAGAGGGTGGTGGTTTAACATGGGCTACAGTTAGTTCAAGTGACGCTACTAAGATGCCTCTATCAGGAGGTGTCTTTACTGGGGATGTTCAATTCGATTCTCAAGGAAATGCTGGTAGAGATATTCTTTGGGATGATTCAGATTCAGCCTTAGAATTTTCAGATGATACCCAATTAACTATAGGTGATGGTAAGGATTTAACTTTAAAGCATAATGGAAGTCATTCTTATATACAAAGTACAACTGGTTCTTTATTAGTTGAATCAGATTCTTGTGTACTTAGGAGTACCGGACAAGAAAATTATTTAGTAGGTACTGCTAATGGTAGTGTTGATCTTTACCATAATGATGTTAAGAAATTTGAGACAACTGCAGCAGGTGTTACAATTACTGGTGACTTAACTGTAACAGGTTCAGGAGCAGGTGTAACAAGTGATGCACAGAATAATACACTCGCTGGTACAAATGCTGGGAATAATTTTACTGGAACTGATGCTAATGACAATACACTTATAGGTTTTAATACTGGAACAGATCTTACTACAGGCGATCATAATACAGCTGTAGGAACTTATGCATTAGATTCTTGCACTACGGGAGGAAAAAATACTGCCGTGGGTAAAACTGCTCTTGGTGCACTTACAGGCGGAGGAGAACATACAGGCATTGGGTATTATGCATTAGCAGGTAATACTACTGGCGAAAGAAATACAGCATTAGGTGTAGAGGCAGGTATTACAAACACCACTGGAAGTGATCAAGTTTTTATAGGTTACAAAGCAGGTAATACAAATAATGGTCATCAAAATATCTTTATAGGTGGTAGTTGTGGTCTAAATATGGATACCGGAGAGTATAACGTAGCAATTGGGACGTCAGCTCTTCTATGTGATGCAAGTGGTACAACTCATCCAGATAACAATGTTGCTATAGGTAATGCAGCAATGTACAAAGCTACAGAAGCTAATGAAAATGTAGCTGTTGGAATTAATGCAATGTATGACGTCACTACCGCAAGTGAGTGTGTAGCAGTAGGCAGGAAAGCATTACAAGATGTTACAACTGGCGGTAGAAATACAGCAGTTGGATATCAATCTGGTAATGCAATCAGCGATGGACAACATAATACTTGTATAGGATATGAATCTGGCGCTACAATTACTAGCGGTGATCATAATGTCACTATTGGATATCAAGCTGCAGTTAGTCGGATAACTACAGAAAATAATTTTCTAATGATAGCTAGAGATAGTTCTAGTGATGGTACTGCTGGATGCTGGATTCATGGTGATAGTGCAGGTGCTTGTATTCAAGGTAATAATAGTTCTTCTTGGGATACAACTTCAGACGAAAGACTTAAGAAAAATATAGAAGATAGCACTAAAGGACTTGCTGAGATTGATCAGATCAAAGTTCGTAATTTTGAATATAGAACGAACGATGAAATAGATATGTCTGAGTTTCCTTTAGCTGATGATCCTAGTCAAGTTTCTTTGAATGATGACGTTAAAGAAGGTGTAGTACAGACAGGTGTAATTGCTCAAGAAATAGAAGCAGTTCTTCCTGAATGTGTAGTAGAAACTGTTAAAGGAACAAAAAAAGTTAATAATGATCCTATAATGTGGGCATTAGTTAATGCAGTGAAAGAACTATCTGCAAAGGTTAAAGCTTTAGAATCAGCATGATAGATATCCCTAGAGCTACACTACCCAAAGCTTTAGATATCCCTCAGATGTATCTCAGACCGCCTACAGCGGACGTTCCAGCCTATAAACCTATAATCGTACCCCCAGCTGATTTAGAGCGTCCTGAAGAGACTCAGGCGGAGGAGAAAGAAACAACAGAACAACCCGAACCACCTAAGCTTAAGATACCTATTATAGATATACAGATGCCACTACCTGAAACAGCGGTAGTGGTAACTGCAGTAACAACAGCTGTCATAGCAGTGACAACGACCACTGTTACTCAATCTTTATTTGAACCTATTAAAAAGAAAGTTCAAAAGCAACTACAAGCTAAAGTTAATAAATGGAAGGAAAACCAGAAGAAAAAAAAGGACTCATCAAAAAGCTCAAAGACGGAATAGAAGATCAAGAACAACAAATTCAGATCCTCGGTACGTTCGTTAGATTGGGTGTTGTGGTGTGGTCAGGATTTATCATAACTTTAAACTATGTGGAACTGCCCATGGTTAAGAAATCCGGTAACTCAGATATCACGTTCGTGGCAAGTGTGTTTACTGGAGCATTAGCCACTTTTGGCTTGTCTACTGGTAATTCTAAAGACAAAGGTAAACCAATAAACTGCCCTATGGCAAAGAAAAAGGAAGAATGAAGAAATGGCTTTTACTCTTCCTACTGGCTTCACCCTCGGTAGCAAGAGCAGAGTTAGTGACCCCGCAATTCACCCAGGGATCAATGAACTCAACCACAACAACGACCCAAGAGATTGTAGAAGAGATTACGATAACAACTTATGGGTCAGCCTTAAACAAGTGGAGTGGGGACAATATAACCCATACCTCCACCTCATCAGGCGGGAT
>VTLG01007935.1_pt1 | contig 21990 bp, 23 predicted proteins | sample 4694571 | NCBI WGS metagenome assembly VTLG01 (sample SAMN12604809, study PRJNA352737) | marine metagenome | biome: ENVO:00000447; feature: ENVO:00000209|ENVO:00000569|ENVO:01000036; material: ENVO:00002151; isolation source: viral sequences binned using virsorter ... | reverse complement strand
GTGTGGGGGTGTGGAGGGGAGCGCATCCTGAGATGCCGCAATGCTTGCAGTCATATATAAGTCGATCCGATTTAATAAGGACCGCAAGCACTGGCTCTCGTTGGTTGCGGCCCTTCCTAGTGTGGCTACACGATGGGCATGTGATGCGAATATTTTGATTGAGTTTACTTTGAAATGGCGCGGTAGCTTCCACGATAGCGCGATTTAATTCCATTTGATCTTCCTCCTTTTCCCTCTTGCCTGATAGCAAAGATTCTGCTAGAGGTCAACTTCCATGGTAGCGTAGCGGCTGGGAGGTTAGTTTTTCTTCCTCCTCCCAGGGTTCTCCCAGCCGCTCCTTCTCTCTCATTTCCTTTTTAATTTGTACCATCCAGTACTGCCGTTGTGATGGGCTACGCTGAGCCAAGTCAATAACGATTTGTTTAAGCTCTTGAGGATCTCTCCCCAATAAGAAACAAATATCTCTGCACCTCTCACTCTTGAACCAACTGATGGCGTTTGCCATATCCCTTGTCGTGCGTGACCGTGCCACATCATTGATAGCCAAGAGCAAGACCTCTTGCCATAGGCGCTGTTCACCGCTCATTGATCTCCACCTCAACACGTGGGTTAGTTTTGTCGAGGCCCCAAAAAATATGCTTCTCTTTAACCTGCCGATCATTCTTGTAGATGAAATTCTGCATCGCATCTAACACCACCGATTCGTCCAGATCGGGGCGACGGGATGTGTAATAGATGGTCATGGTTACTGAGAGGTCTTCCTCCAGAAGCGGGTCAACCTTTGGGCACTGAAGTTGGAAAGCTTGTACAAAGGATAAAGCTTTAGCACTTTTAATAAACCGTGGTGTTTTATGGTGCATCACAAGCCGCCTTTGATTTGACTTGGATGCTGGCTCTCCCAGTGCGGTAAATTTAATAGTTGACATGGAGAACAGAGATACCTATGTTCGGAAACTGGAGGAAGAAATGAAAATAACTAACAAATATAACCTACCCCAAACTATAGCCGATGCGCTGGCAACATCGCAAGCCCGTTACTCCAAGGGCGATGCCTGGATGAGCGTGACTGGATTGCAGAAGCCGCCGCGCATCGGTCTTCTTTCCAAGAAGAACTGGCGAAACATGGAAGAAGATGTTTCGGATGCCGTTTGGAAACTCTTAGGGAGCGCAATCCATACGGTACTTGAGGATGGAGATGCTGGTTCAAACGCTATCATTAAAGAAGAGCGTTTGTTTATGGATGTATTGGGCCAACAGATTAGTGGTGCTGTAGACATCCAAGAAATAACCGACTTCGGCATAGAGGTGATGGACTACAAGTACACTACCTGTCGGAGCGTAATGCCCAACTCATTTGTTCTTACCTCATGGACGGAGCAGCTTAACGCTTACGCCGCTTTGATTGAAGAGAACAAAGGACTCCCCGTAACCAAGCTCTCGGTTCTGGCAATACTTAAAGATCATAATAAGAAGCAGGCTAGACTACGTGATGATTACCCTGCCGCTCCAATGGTGGAAGTAGAAATAGACGTATGGTCTAAAGAACAGCGTCTAGCGTGGCTAGAGAGCCGCGTACATGCCCATCTAGGTGCGGAGCTATCCCTGAGTACCCTCGACACACTGCCTCTTTGCACAGATGAGGAGCGCTGGAAACGTGGCGACAAGTGGGCCGTTAAGAGTAGCCCTAAGGGACGCGCCCAACCAGGGGGGATCTTTGACAATGAAGAGGATGCCCAAAAGTTCAAGGGCGATAATGCCAAGTGGGTGATTGAACATCGACCAGCCGAACCAGTGCGGTGTCAAGATCACTGTGAGGTATCGAAGTTTTGTACTCAATATAAGGAGGAAGGAACATGAAGCGTAAAGACAGGGAGACCAGAGATCGACTTCTTGTAGAGAATTACATAGCCCAAAAGACTATGGGCCGTAAAAAAATCGTATCGGGTCTGGCAGAATCTTTCAGCCTGTCAGCCCCTTATATCTACAAACTTATAGCCGCCCATCAAAAGTCTAACCCAACAGAGTGGGAGAGAATGCACGTTGAGAGTGCGGAGTTCCATGTCGAAAGACTAGGCGTATCAAACGCCATCATCCAGGAGAGATCACCGCGCAGTTGGTGGAAACGTCTCCTCAACAAGTTGTTCTAGGAGGAACAAATGACAGCTAAGAAAAAAACTGTGTGGGAAACTCTCACAACAAACGAGGTCAAGGTGGCGGTGGACGAGCATCGTCAACAGAAAGGTAACCTAGACTATCTTTCATGGGCTTGGGCGTGGGGGAAATTAAAAGATCACTTCCCTGACGCATCCTTTGAGAAGCATTGGTTTGAAGACGGACCTAACCGTATCCCTTACACTTTTGACAAGCGCGGGTTTGCCTACGTTCAAGTTACGGTTACCGTGGAAGGTTCCTCACTAACTGAGATCCTTCCAGTGCTCAACCATAACAATAAACCAGTAACCAATCCTGATTCTTTCCAAGTCAACACGGCGTTACAACGTTGTTTCTGTAAGGCCATAGCCTATCACGGGTTAGGATTCCATATTTACGCTGGCGAAGACCTTCAAGATTACACGCCTGACAATCCGGTGGTGGTGGATACTATAGCAGACACCATAGATCTCCCAGCCGAAACCAAGGGTGAGGCTCTTGTGAAGGAAGCCAGCAATCATCCGCTTGTTCAAGCTGTGGAAGACATTGGGGGAGAGATCAAAGGAGTGGGCGAAAAAATTGGCTATAAGAACGTGTTCGATGACAAGGGCCGCCTCATTCATGGCTTTGATGATGAGGACAGCTTGGCCTTTAAGTTTGTAGACGGCACCTCCTTAGAAAAACAAGAGGACTACGTGGATAAACACATCGACACTATTCTTAAATCTATTTCCAACACCGACGATCTAAGTAAGTTTCTCTCAAACAATTCGGTTTTGTTTAAGAGTTTCGCAGAGGCAGCGAATAAGCCTGTGAAAGACTATAAGCACATGAACAAGATACGTGAGTACAATCAATCTTTAAAATCCAAACAGGGGAGTAACTAACATGGCTATTGGAAATCTTTTCGACAACCGTGGCGGCAAACACGAATCGTGGAAGGCTTGGTCTGGAGATATAAGTTTCCGCAAGGAAGATATTGACACACTCGTTGCCGCTTTCAACGCAACTGGAGAGAACGTCACTCTCTTTATGAACGGTGAGGTTAAACGAACAAAGAACGGAACCGAGTATGTGCAGCTTAAGATTAACAAAGTTAAGGAACAGAATCAAAGGGCGCAAGACAGTTCGCCCGCAGCACGCGCACCTCAAGAGCCACCTGTTGAGGAGCCTTCCGATTCAATCCTTACACTTGATGATCTCTAGGTTTAAACAGCGCCGTGTGCGAGATAAGAAGTACCTCGCGCACGTGCGCCAACAACCCTGCTTATCATGCAGAGTGCATTGGTCTGGTGACGCGCACCACATAACTTACGCAGAACCAAACGCACTGGGCATGAAGGTAGGAGATAATTGGGTAGTACCCATGTGTCGCTCTTGTCACCACATGCTCCACATGGAGGGTAATGAGAGAAAGTTCTGGGAGATCGTGGACCGTAACCCCATTGAATGGGCAACAAGCAACTGGAAGGAGTGGAATGATGGAAGTACGTGATGCAACCTTTACCTTTGAGGCGCAGCTTCATAGCGTCCTCAACAACATGAAGGCACAGACAGGCGTGGTTATCAAGCTACTGATCCACCCTGATGATGTACCTGTGGGGCTGTTGTCCCACACAACAGCAACTCGCTTTGGCGTAGCGATGGTTGAGCTGGATGACCATGAAGAACCAGTGCCACCAAAGGAAGTCAACCTAGTTGCCAATGCCTCTATCCTTTGTAAAGACCCAGCGTTTCAATTCTACATGCACGCTTGGGCAGAAGGCAACGGAGCGCCGTTGACTCTCACAGAAGACGAAGAACAAGTAACACGTGAACGCTTGCGCTTTGCAATCGGAGTGGAATCTTTATCTGAGTTGAATGAAAACAAAACCGCTCAGAGAAAATTCCGTGAATTAAAAACTCAATATGAGAAGGATTAAAAAATGAATCAGTTAATGAATAGACCTGCAAAGCTTCAAGGTGAGTACACTAAGTACAGCGTATTGATGCCTAACAATTTGCTAGAAGCCATACGTATCTTGGCTGAAAGTCAGAACATGACAGCCGCTACGCTGTTCCGCACCGCCATAGAGAAGTACGTCATGGAACACGATCTGTTTAAGGAAGACTCCGATGGGTGAGCTTTACACCCTGTACAGGAGTGACGCTCCACAAACTAGCATTGAAGCGGCGGAAGCCCTGGATGTAACTAAGCGCGAGAAGATGGTGCTGGAAGCTATCGGTGCTTTTCCTAGCGGTTGCATATCAGATGATGTTCGCAACTACTGCGCACAGCATTACAACATTCACAGCTACTCCAGCGTTACGGCACGTTACAAATCTCTTCAAGAGAAAGGACTAATAGAAATTCTTTTAGATGCAGATGGCAACGAGGTAAAACGCAAGGGAGAGAGTGGGCGCAACCAAAGAGTAATGGTTCTTAAAGAACGCCAACTGGAATTGCCGTGGAGTATTTAAGTGTAGGCATAGGGCTGTTGCGTTTGTTGATGGAGATTAATTCTCCAGACGCACCGCCTATCATCTTGGATGAATGGGTGTACGGACGCGCTGATTATGTAATCCATGCTGACATTACCGAAGCGGAAGCCTGTCGCAAAGCGGAAGCACGTGCCAAGCTTAACGCCATTCAAACATTCAATGGTGAATACGTTTCATCCGACAGCTTCATGTCATGTAAAGAGACAGGAGAGAACGTCGAGTGTCCCATGCACACGTTCACTTGGTCAATGCTTGACGGACTCATCAGTGGGATTCGTAACCGAACAGTACGTGCTACAGAAAATCTAAAAGACCAGCGCGTATGCCGTGTGGTTCTGGAAGCACGTGTCACTTCAAGAGCAGAGCCTGTTGATCCCAACTTTGATGTGCATGTGAGTTTGTCCAGCATGGTTCTAAGGGACGGTGACCCACTAACTATTACCTTGGAACCAACACAAGATATGCACGTAAATATTCTGGTGGAAGATCACACCAGCACCCTTACTCGTATTTTCCCGAACCAGTTTGATAGGAACAGTGCAATATCAAACAGGACTTTAATCCCCGTCAGTGAGGATTATTCTCTGGCGGCAAAGTTTCCTTCCCAGTTGACAGGGAATGAGACACATGAAGTGGTGCACATCCTTACGACGCAGCACAAGCTGGCGTTGCTGGATACCTACTCAATAGAAGACTTCAATCTAAAACTATTGGAGATACCAAACAGTGAGAAGCGGTACGTTAAAAAGGCGTACCGTCTAGTTAAATAGGAGGAAGCCACATGAAAAACTTGTATGATAAATTTGTAGATGCTTTTCACCGCCGATTTGCAGTCAAAGAAACACATGAACCAGTACAAAAAGGAGCAGCCGATTCTCTAATAGAGAAACATGCCAATGAAAATGAAGAAGAATATTCAGAACAAGACAGACTAGATGATGAGCTTACGGAATTAATACGAAAAGAATTAGGCTTCACTGGTAAATACCGTATCGAAAATATCAATGCGTTGCGAATCCATATTTTGCGAACAGCACTAGAAGAGATACGTGACGTAGCACAAGTGAGCGAAGGTGTGGAATTTTATGCCATGATTGCAGATAAAGCTTTGGCTCGTGATGATATGCGTATGGAATTGCTTGCATCGGAATCTCAAAAAGACAGGGAGAAAAATCAATGAGCATACTAACGGGAGTGGGAATCTATCTGGGCCTTACTTTAGTTCTGGCAATATTGCAAGGCTGCGTAACTCCATCACCTGGTTCTCCAGAAGCCTTCCTCAAGAAGCAGGAGGAGAAACGTGACCAACAACGGGAGATGGTAGTGGATACTATTGACGAGTTGCCAGATTGGTTTGTGGATTTACCAGAAGAGGACAATGCCATTCATTCTGTAGGCAGCGGCACCTCTCCTGATCTGCAACTAGCCATAGACAAGAGCGTACTTAATGCCAAGCGTACACTAGCTGACCGCATCGAAGGAAAACTAAGTTCTCAGGTAAAAGAATATATTACAGAGACAGGCAAGGGAATGGCTCCCCCTACTATATCTGATACGGAGCGGGTCACTAAGAACATTATGAGGGAAGTTAATGTGGCAGGGTACAGCGTAAAAGAGATGGAGATCAAACCGCACCAGACTTTCTTTCGAGTCTACGTGCTCTTGATGTACCCAACAGGAGAAGCCAACCAACTACTACAACTGTACAGGCAGCGCATGAACTCATCACGCGGCTCTAACAGTGCTCAAAAAGGTTACAAGGAACTCGACAAGGAAAGATTAAGGGGTGGAACTCTATGACTAAACATGCCACCACTAGAAATCGCCAATATAAAGTAAGACAATTTGTTAATTTACTAAATAAATATAGCCGCCAACTCAAACCAGTCGAGCTTCAATGGATTCCTCTGTATCGTCTTATGTTTGATTTATTGGACATTAAGAAATGCCAAGGTAAGGGATGCTCAAATTGGATGCCGCCTCGCAAAGGCCGACGATATTGCAGCGGCTCTTGCAAAACAGCTTCTTATAGAGAACGGCGTGATGGGAAGCTTGTGCAGAAAATTAAGGAACTGGAATCTGAAATTAAGGAACTGGAATCTGCTGGAGAAATACCATGCAAAAAATGAAATGCAAATGGAACGAAGTAGATATGTGCGACAAGGAAGCCACCGAAGTTGTGGAAGGAAGAGACGGGAAGGAACTTCCACATTGTTCTGGTCATGCAGCACTTGTAAGGATGATTGGTGCTGAAAATATTCTTGCCGTTGCAGAAAGTCGTGCACGGTTTGGACATGTACAAACGCTACGCATGACAGCCAAACAAATAAAAAAAAGGTTAAGCAACAATAGATAAGGAAGAACTCTATGAAGTGCTGGCATTGTAACACCGAACTTATTTGGGGTGGAGACCACGACCTTGAAGACGATGAGAGTTTTGTAATGGAAACCAATCTAAGCTGTCCTAACTGCAACAGCTTTGTTTTAGTAAGTCTTCCGCATGATACTGGGTCTCACCAAAAAACTACAACGTGTCCTGAGTGTAGCGGAGCAGGCCGTGTCACAGTCGAAAGGATGCGCACCGGAGAACAAGACGGTGCTAGGTTTGCTCCCCCTATTTATTATGACTCTGAAGAAGAGTGCGAAGAGTGTGGTGGTGTGGGGGAGTTGGCGCTTGATAGTTGATAGGGAGCGCTACGGGTGTTTCCCATTGTGCTGATGTTGTAGTTTTTCAATATGTTTTTCAGCAATCTTTAGTCTGGCTTGCAACTCTCCCATCTCTCTGTTCTGTTTACCCAATTCTTTCACACTATTTATCTCAGCTAATGTTCCGATCTGACTGGTGAACACTGCTCGTTGTGACTCAGCATCATCCAAACGAGCATCAAACTTAGACTTATGATCTTCAGTTCTTTTGATGTGCTCTTCCAGATCCTCTATCACTCTTGACAATTGGTTCTTCACAACGGCATAGCCGCCAGCAATAGTGGCGATTAACATTAGCCCTTGCATTGCGTGAGCAGCAGTCAGTTCCATATCATCACCTACTTCTTGAGGAATATTTCATCGTATCTTGGGCGCAGTAGCTGCCCAGTACACAAACCCAATCATTATTCCCGCAAACAAAATAATTAACACTACCTTCCCTGCCTCAACCCAAAAGTTGTGCCAGAATATCTTATCAGCTTTTGCCTTCTTGAGCGCATTCTCTTTGGCTAACTGCTCTGCCGCTGCCTTTTCTGCCAACAGTTTTTTTCGTTGCTGAAGAATCTGTTGCCATGTGCCACGGCCCCACTTCCTATCAATCTCTTTTGCCAAGTTCTCCAATGCAAGTTGAATCTGTTTCTCTTCCAGAACTTGATTGGCAACTGCGGATATTGATGTCTCGTCATCATAGTCTTCGTCCCCTGAGCGCATGCGCAAGACTTGCTGCATTCTGGTCTTGGGTTTCTTCTTTGCTTTTTTCTTTTTGTGCTCCTCTGACGCCTTGAAGACGCCCTCCAAAGAGTGACCAATGGACTGGATTCCTTTAGCTGCGCCGACTGCCGTCCTTGCGGCTGTAATTGCCAGAGCTATTGTTGCGGGGTCCATATAATTCCATCTTTCTTCTTTCGGTTATCCATGCCTTACGCCGCCACCTAAACGCTTCCAAAGCCTGCTTCCGCCCATCTTTCGTATTAGGATACCAGACCGACCCAACCTTTATCATGCCCTTATGGTGGACTGGATGTACCGTTCATCAATCCCCTCTGTTTGTCCTTGAGCTTTTCCACAGCGTCACGCACTTCCTTCATGTCTGCCTGTAACCGCTTGATATTAACACCGTTACTCATGCCTTCTTCTATTCTCGTCTGTATCTTTTCAACCTGACCGCTCAGGTGTTCAATTAAGAGGTACTGTTCTTGGTCAGCAGATGCCTGACCCAACTCACCTCTAGGCCATTTAATTCTGAACTCATTGTTCTTATTAATATCCGCTTCAAGAGTAGACACAGCCTGATCTAAATCTTTGCGGATAAGCTGCTCGAAAGTTTCCAGCTTATTTAATCTTTCTTGAACGCCAAAGAAAGCCCAAACACCAACAGAGACAGCGGCCACTATCGAAATTAAATTTCTAATAGGCATAGAGATAGCCGAACTATCGCTTACTTTAATTTGATCACTACTCCTTCTGCCTCGGCCCGACTCTTCAGCCATCTATTTCCCCAGGTGTTCAACAGGTAGCCACTTGTCTCCTGTTTTCCCCGTATCATATTTCCTTAAAACCAGCTTCCCCTTCGCACACTCCCACCTAGTTCCCACAGCATGACCGTGGCTGCGTAGAATTTTACGCTTAACTTTTAAACACTCTGCCATCCCACCACGAGGAGTAAACTCTTTCAATTGACCGCTAATAAACATATGAAGAATCCACCCAGCAAAAAGTTTTTCATCAGCACCTTTTGCTACGTTAGGATTGCCAAAAAATATGATACAGCAAAAGAGCAATAATAATAATCTTGCCATAATCTATGTTCCAGATTGAGTTGTTTCCACCAAAAGTATTTTCCCACCACTTAAGTATAGCGTCCATTTTATTTCTTTCCGTTTGTTGCCATGTATGCTGTCATTCCCATATACGCACCCACCACTCCTGCCATCCCGATATAAAATAGTCCAAACAAATCAGCCAAAGCTGTAATGCGGCTATCAGGAAAAATAGGAAGAAAGACAAAGCAAGTAAAAACAAGCATGGAAATAAGACTAATCCATGCCATCTTGCGTTGAGCATCCGCTTTTTCATCAGCGGTTTCTTGTTGATGGATGGCTTTAACGGTTGCCAACTCTGCATCGCTAACCACACCGTCTCCGTCCACATCATACTCATTGTACTCACTGCTCTTCTGCAATACTTTCTGATCTTTCTCCATCACAACAATCCATTACTGGTTTATGACACGCATTACATTCATAGTGCCCCTTAACAAATAACATTCTGCCGGGCTGCCCACACCAGGGACACACGAACTCTTCCCCATCAACCGTCATATAAGAACAAGGCTCGCTCCGCCGCCCGCCTCCGAACTAACCCTTGTAATATTTTACCAGCCGCTCTTCTCCACTTGGGAAACTCATCTGCAACCTGTTCTCTGGGAGCATTCCTGTTCAAGAGTGATCTTAGGGTACTCGATTGCAAACGACCACTACCTAAATTATATACAAAACTTTGTAAAGCTGAGTGCTCATTCTCGTTCAACTCGACTTTGATAAGGCGGTCAACCGCTTGTTCACAACGACCGACCTCTCGTAGAAGTAACTCTTCTGCGTCTGACTCCTCAATTGGGGGGTGACGTAAGGTGACACGACTGCCATCAAAGGACCAAGTAGAACCAAATCCAATGGTGGGAACCATTGCCGAACAGAGGTACGGTGCAGAGCGGAAGCCCTCAAAGAGCTTTATAATCTTTAACCCTCGCTCATTGATCCTCATTTTTTCGCACGCGATATTGCTCTTCCGCCAAACCAAAATGAGATGACGGCAGCAAAGAGAGCTTTGGTTTCTTCGTCCCAAACGGCGTTGACCGCATCCAATCCAGATACCCCGGCGGCAGTGAGAGATAAATACGCGGAGACTTCCACGAAGATGAACAGCCCGAAGAAAGCATAGGTAATAACAGGGCGCACAGAACCACGAAGACCGTCAATCCACTTAACCCCCGTTGGTTGCATAGATTTATGAAGTGATTCAATCTCTCGTATGTCTGCTTCAACATTTATTGCCTCCAGCTTCTGTGAAGCTAGCTCTTTCTGTTGGCGTATTTGCACTTCCATCACAGCTAGTTCATGCTTCTTGTCTTGCTTGTCTTGGAAAAAATCCATCACCTTAGGCAAGAAAGAAGTGCCGAAACCCATTAAAGATCCGAGTAAACTCAGCATAATATTCTCCTTATTCTAGGGGAGCGCTCCTATTGAAATGCCTCTTGACGCATCTCTGGGAGAGACTCCACAGCCATTAGTTCCATGGCCGTAATCTCATCAATCAATTCTCTCTTTGCATCAGCGCCTATATCCGATTGCATCACTTTTTTTCGTTCATTGCGCAAATCAGAAAGCACGCCGGATATTACTTTAACCTCGTCCTCCAAAGCTAACAACGCCATACGTTCTTCGGAAAACTCTTCACTCTCAGGCAGCGTTAGCTCCCCTTCTTCAAGCATCTTTGCAGTGTCAACCGCTTGATTAACTGCCTTACGCAAGTCATAGAACTGTGTCACCAAACCACGTGCATCTGGCCGCGCAATAAATCGCTTAACAAACGGGTATTCACTAAGCTGCTTGGCGGGGCGCTCTCCCAAATCAGATGCGGTTTCACGCATTACCCCATCCACCGTATCCAAAAGAACCGTACCTAATGTGCCGCCATAGCCACGTATCATGTGATCTATTTTGACGGGAGAATAATTAAACTCTTTTCCTAACTTTATAGCCAACCCTGAGGTGCGACTATTTGCTCTGTAACCCGGCTCTAGTCCTTTAAGATACTGACCCTCTATTTCCCGCCCCGTCCAGAAACTATAATTGGCTATGGACTCAATGGCGGGCAATGCTGCCTGAGGAATAGGATTAAACTCAAAGGTGTTAATTAAACCCTGACGCAGAGAACGTGTAAGATCACGAGGCACATCCTTACCAAAGTAAAGAGCCATCACCCTTTCAGGTATTGTCTTAAACAAGAACCCAACCTCAAATGGGATAGGGAACTTGAGGGGTGGTCCGTCATAACCGGGTATCCATGACGACGGGATGATCCAGTAGTTATCTTTAATCTCTGGGTTCTGGTTGATATATTCTTCGTCGTCATGTACTAGCGCCCAGTATGCAGCGCTGCTCATACCAACTAACAACGCCCTCATCATAAAGCGCCGCTTAACAATATCCGACTCAGGCCGTGCAGCAAATCCTTTGCGCCCCATGGAGGAACGATACAGCACATCCAATCCTTGCAGCCGCGCATTTAAGAACGGAACCATTACGGCTAACTGTTGAATTAAGGCTGATGATCCACGTGCAGAAAAGTTAATAACTTCCTGCGCTTCAAATATGGCCTGCGCCTCATCCCCTGTTTCTTTAAGAACCCGCTCATATACTGCAATACGAGTTCCAGCATCTGATGCTCGTGATGCCGTGCCTGTGGCATCCCATATTCCTTTAAGCGGATTGCGTATAAAACGACCAGCAGCAGAAGGGTACTTATACTTGAGAAGTTCCTTCTCTATAAACTGTGTCATCTTGGTGGGATCGCCACCGAAATCAAACCCTGTCATTAAACCAGCAGCAGCTAACGCTTCAGAAGATGTGCTCCCCCGCAATGCTTGAGAGAAACCACCGATAGTTCCAGCTAATGCTCTGGTGTTGCGACCACTGGTTACCCACGCCGACAGCGAATCACGTAGCATGTTTGCTGCCATGAAGTCAGGAGATCTGGTAATCATTTCGCGCAAGAAACGAGCAGGCATTCCCAAAAGATTAACCCACGCAGGTATTCTTTGGTTTTCTAAGTAGTTATTAAGAGATGCGTAAAGCGCACGATCACCCACATACAGCGTTAAAGGCTTACCCTTAACGTGGAATGTAACTGAACCATGAGTTTCCGGCTTTGTTTTCACGGTTGTCAGGGGATCTGCCAGAACAAGGTTACGCATTGTGCGCTGCACCCCAACATTCATCATCCCTGTCTGGACAGCAGACAACGCGTTCTCTGTGAGGGTGTCCAGAAATCCACCAATCGGCATACCCTTGCGCACTATTCTTACGTCCATCCCAGTTTCATCTTTGTACTTTTGCGCATAGGCTTCAGCTACATTTTTTTCAGATTGATTAAACGTAGTGGGCAACATTGTCTCATTGCCTTGGGCATCCTTTGCTACAATTGACCATATCATTCCCTTCCCTTTTAGCTCAGGAGGAGGAGCGCTTGCCCTTAACCCCTTGAACATGGGATCTTCACCAGCCATAGCCTCGCCATCATAGTTCTTATCAAGCTGACGATAGAACGGAATATAATCAGCAGACTCTTTCCATATGTCTGCCTTCTCTCTCGTTAGAACGCCCGTATCTACTAAGAAATCTACGAAGTACCCGTTCCATACCTGATAGTCTTGGAAGATATTAGAGAAATCATTATTGTATTTAATATTGCGCCCCCCCAATAGGGTGCTCACCTCTGCTTCTGACACCTGCATGATCTGCGCTATCTCAGCCGTGGTATTTCCCATGGCAAGGTACTGTGCAATCTGATCTTGAGTGAGAAGACGCTCTCTTCCCTCACGTATAAGACGCGCTGCCCTGCGAGCTATCGAATATAGATGAAAAGAATCAAAACGATTGCCATTTCTCAACGGCTCAATAATAGGGATCAACCCTGTATCAGTGCCAGCTATGCGGCTACGCTCTGTTGTCCCATCTATGTTTGTTTGTTGCGCATCTTCAGGTATAGCTTTAACGGACGTGTAGCCATCCCGGTAAGTGGGAACGCCTTTTGATAAGGAATACGCCGTAATAGCCGTGCCTCTGCGTGCCATTCGCATAGCAGCCCACGCAGAACTTGAAGCGCTTAAAAAGTTTTGATACTTAGCATCTTGCTCTGAAAGCCCCACCTCAGTGCGGCGTACAGGGTCCCACATATCTACAAAACTTCTACGGAACCATTTAAAGAAATCACCGTAACTATCTAAAGGACTACCGCCCAACATTCCTACATTGCTTAAGAACTTCTCTCCCAATGTATCGTGTTGTGGAGGCATTACCATACCCGAAGGAATGTCCACGCCCATATCTGTAGGCTTAGTCTTGATTGACCAGTCCTGAGAAATGGGACGAGAGAGTTTATCTTTCTTGATCTTTTCTTTCCACGCCATGATCGCAGCATCTCGACCTGCTGGAGAAAGATTGTCTAATTGTACTGTGCCGTCATTGTCTAACTCTTTCCTGGCCTCTTGATACGCAGGGTTCTCTTTGCCAGACACAGGAAAGATAGTGTCCATTATAAACATTGGCTCTTGCAATCCCGTAACCTCTGCGGGATCAAGTAGATTAAACGCTGCGCGAATAGGATATTTAGAAGCAGGGTCGCGCCACTCTAATACAACAAAGTCATCCCGAATGCGTCCTCGACTGGTCTCCGCTGTAACGTCAGCTACAGCATACCCTTTCCTTGGAGCTTGCAGTTCAGGATTCCAATATGCTTTTAGTAAAGATTCTAAAGCTCTCTTAACAGTAGTGCGTTCATTTCTAATGGGTCCCCATCCATAGGGAGTATGGTATTTAAAATCGTGCATATGATCTTCATTAGAAAGAACATGCAATAGCCCACGATCTTGTGGGGTTCCTACAGGTAGCACTACAGGTACATCTTTTCCTAGATGCCTAATGGTTCCAAACTTTGCTGTGGCATTTCCTTCTGTGTCATAGCCAGCGACAATCAGCTTCTTGGCCTTAGGTGGAAGATCAGTGAAGCGTCTAGCTTCTTTGTCGGTGGAGGTAGCGGCAGAGAGTTGCTCTTCCAAAATATCTACATCAGAACGGCGTAATATACCGTCTGTTTGTACACGACTTTCCTCAGTAATCTCTACCCCAAGGCCCTTCCAAAAACCTTTTGCTTCTTCTTGAATATCATAAACACGCAGCCCGTTATCTGCATTAGCAAATAAATTCTCTATTATCTTGCGGCCCGCACCCAGACCACGCTTATCTTTGTCAACCTCTAGGTTTATAATACCTTCAATAGTATCCGTCATGGAGCTATCTTCTTCGGCAACGGCAAAATTAATATCTGCGACACCGAGCTTTGACTGCTCTAATAATTCTAAATCAGCCTGCTCCTGACCCGGCGGCAAGTTCTCTCTAATAAAGTCCACATCATAAACAGTAAACGTCTCCCGCCTTAGACCCTCTTTTTGTGGGCGCGTCTCTCCAGTATGGACAAGAGCGATATGGTCATTCTCCAACATCATAACTAACGAGCGGGGACCAGACATCTTTAGTCGGGGAGCGCGGGGAGAATGGTTAATAGGCCGCGCAGACTTCTCAGAAGTGGCGGCAGCAAGTTGCTTTAGCCAAGCCTGTGACTGTGACTCTTCAGGCGAAACAAGAGTATCATCTAGCACAGTTTCTCTTGGATCTAGCCCCAATGACGTCAGTAAAATTTTCTCAGGAGTATCTAATCCTTCTACTGAACCTCTAAATGCAGTTCCTTGTTGAAGTTCCGTCATCTCCTGATCCAATACAGGATCACCTGTCATGGTGTACTGTATAGGAAGTAGGGCGGTCTTTTGTTCGGAGAACTCTCGTTCCGTAATAGGTAATGTATCGGCTCGTTTATCAGGAGCTATTCCTAACCGATGGAAATTAACCCAACTATTCTGCCCTCGTGTCTCGGAAGTCAGCGCCCATCTAGCCCATGGGCTGCGGGTCATACGCATGTGGTTCTGCCACGCAGCTTCCTCACCTAATGGGCCAAACTTATTCGGCTCCATAGTATGCGCATAGTAATCATGGACGGCGCGTAACAGATCATTAACCAGAAGAGGGTTGCCGTTTACGTCATTGAACGGGCTAGGACGCAACATAGGATGATTATCATAAACCATGCCTGGAGGTCCGAAGGTTGCCTCTTCTGTGCCATAAATGTAGAGATGATTGTTCTCACGCACATCTTTACGCATGGCGTCGCTGTTAGCATACGGCTCCCCTTCTCCTTCCCATACCTCTACCTTTATAGGAAGCGCCCGGTACTGACTATTTAGCTCACGCGCCAGTTCATCATAGGCTTTGCGCACTTGAGGATTGCCCAGATCATTAAGGGGCATCTCATCAAACGCATCTGCTATGTCTGATTGAAGATCACGTTGCTCTGGAGTGAGGGATTGTTGCGGAGGAACAGGAATAAACGGACGGCCACGCAGCCGTTGGGCTATTCGCCAACTGGTCCTGTTCCCCTCTTCCGCGTCCGGGGGACGAAGTGGGCCTCGTATGTCGGAGTACGGGTTGGTTGCTCCATATCCCTCACCGTATGCCCATAATCTTTGAATTGCTGGGTCAACTCCCGAAGTGCGTCCTTCAAGGGATTGGGCCGCTCTGTCTGCGGCTTGTTTGAATTGTTGAACGGCGGCTGCATCACTGGGATCTCCTACATAGTACGCATCTAAATAAGTATCAGTTACTGTCATGCCTGCCAAGCCAGAAGACGTTATAATTTGTTCAACTTCTTCCCGTGACATTGGCTCTCTAAGATTAAACCTTACAGAAGCCGTATTAAAAGAACCATCAGGATATACAAACGAAACATCTGTATCAGGATCAGGCGTAGTACGAACATGAATCTGTTCTTGATTAAAGTTATCAGCAAATTTTGCTAACGCAGAGAGAGCATCCTTCCTGCCTTCTTCCGCAAAACCCACATCAAGCCCAACCGAAGGCTCTAAATCACCAAAGTACAGGCCCTGTGCGGGCGTAGATAAGATGCGTACATCAGGAACGCCGCTTAACAAGTAGGCGAGAGAGTCGGAGGCAACGTCTTGAAGTACCTGCTGTGCCTCTATGTCCCCTGTATTGGCTGCATCCTGTAAATCTTGTAACCCCTGAATGCTTCCCGTAGCAGCCGACAGATTAACAGCTATCTGATTGACAGGAACCTCATTCACCCCCACCACTTCAGTACGATCCAGAACGTCTTGATCCCATATAACAAAGTTACGGGTACGAGGATCACCTACTGTTTGTAAAATCTCTAAAGCCTCAGGACCTTGAAATCCAGATACAGCCTCTAATGGAGAACTGGCTCTTCTCTCTTCCACATCAGCTATACGTGCCTGGGTTTGCGCAATCGCCCCCTCAACACTACCCATCTCGTCTATTAATCTAGCAGCAAAACCCTCAGGGGTGGGGCGAGCAGACAAGTTCCTATTATTACCATCTAAAAACTTCCAACCAGGAATGCCAGCTTCGCGCAGAATATTAGATATTCCTTTAGCATCAACCTTAGCAATATTTCCTATTGCCGAATAAACATCCTTCCCCCTTAGGTCTTTATTTAAAATAGAACGCATATATCCTAATTGACGAGAAGATAACCCCTCGCCTATTTTATCAAATGCTCGCGTGACAGCCTCTTGAATATGAGGCGGCTGCACACTCAACGGCTGGTCATAATCTAAAAAGTTAGCGACTGCATCATCTGGAACATCTAGTTGATAAAACGTTGTAGGAGACTTTGTAAACTTAAGCGCCGGGACCATAGCATCTACTAGAGCTAATTGTTCTGTCAAAGATTCCTCTACTCTGTCTCGTGGAATCTGATGTGCCCCCAGCATGTGTAGCTCCGTGTCGCTCCATTTATCATTTGCAGCAAACCTATGCTTCTCTCTTATAAATTCTTTGGCGAGGCCCACTAAAGAGGATACATCATTTGGAGGCTGCTGAGCATCGTTAGCGGCTGTTGTCAAAGCCTGTACTACCTGATAAGCCGGAGAAGATCCAAAGTATAATTCTTGCTTAGCGCCCGGCTCCCCATAAATTATACCTCCTCGCGCCGTTCCCGCGAACCTAATTTCCTTTAGCTTTTCAAAAAGAGCGTCGCCCCTTAATCCCGCCACCCCCGGAATTGGAATTTCATACACACCTAACTGTTGCAACATAGGCAGAACGTCTTCCGCATGTGCCATTACATCAACGCCATCAATGGTGGCCGTCGATAATTGACTAACTTTGTTAGGACTCGCATACCCCTTTCCAACCTTAGGGGCTTGAGCAGCATAGAACCCCCAACCAAAGGCTGCACCGCCCTCCCCTGTTCCTATAAACTCTAAACGAGGAACACCAAAAACCTTACCAGGCTCTGACTTCCATTCATTGGGACCGCCATGGAAAGGCCGTGCTGCCTTGTCTTCTTTCTCCGTCTGCAAAGACGTTACAAGTTCTTCTCCAAAGTCCTCGGCTGGAGCCGCAGCCGTGGCAGCTACAAAGTCAGGAGAGGTTTGTATACGTTCAAAGACCTGCGCCGCTTTGTATATGTCAGCCTCAGCCAAGCCGCCCTTTAGATTCCTGAAGAAGTTAAGGATACGCTGCCATATTGACAGGGGACGCCCCTTGAGAACTACGTGTCCACCTGCATGGCCCCTGAACATTTCCGCCGCAGCTTCTTCTATCTGCTCTGTTTCGTTAAGGTCCCCATAAGTTTCTTGAATAACCTCCATTACAGTCTTGTCAGGATCAGACCAATGTGGCGCTTGACTCGCAGCCTTTGCCAAGGCGTTCATATCATTGTTATTAATGACCCCAAGATCCACCCATGAATGCACGGTCTCGTGATCGGTCAGGCCAGCCAAATACTCAGCCATTTCCTTGGGCTTTTTCAACGATGATTGAGGGATCGCATCAAGGGCCAGGATGATAGCGCCCTTGGCAGCTTTGGTTCGGGGAATATACTTGGCCTCTTGAGGCCCAGCGTCAAGCGTGCCTGTCATTTCCTGACGACTAAGGGTGTCAATGATTGCTAACGGCACATCATCGGACAACCCACGCGCACGGAGACGGCGTACAAGATTGTCTCGTATACGCTGTATAATATGAGGGGGAATTTCCTGCTTAGGCGCAAGGTTTTCCGCTGCTTCATTAAGAGCGGTAACCGTGGATACGTCTATAACCGTATCGTCTTCAACAACAGGCAGTGTTTCCAAGGAGCTTGGCTGGAACTCAGGAGATGTAGGCTCAGTAATCTCCAGATCAAGTTCCCCAAGCTCTGGAGCAGCAGGCCCTTCAGGTGGCGGAGGAATATCCACCTGCTGAATCTCTTCAGGAACTGTTTCTTCTACGGGCAAGCCCGTTGTATCTACCGTTATTGGAGGAACAGCCGTTTCGTCTGTGACTTCTTCTACTTGAGCAGCCTTAACTACCTCTTCGGTAGGTGGAATTGTTTCTACATCCAACCCTTCTGCTGCCACGGCCTCCATTTCATCCGTAGCTACCTGCGCAACAACGGCTTCAGGGTCTATCTCCGCAGTTGTGACGGTCTGCTCCGTAGCATCTGCGCTGTCTTCTTCTAAAGTTTCGGGCAATCCTTCAGTAACGTCGGGGAGAACCTGTGGTTTTTCTTCCGAGGTCGGACTAACAAATGGAGAAGTGACAGTGCTGATAGCACCACCACCAAACCCACCAATAAGAAAGGAATTAACAATACTCTCAAAACGCTGAGCCAATTGAATGTCTTCAGGAGACGCTCCTGTTGCTTCAGTGATTTCACCTGTAATATTCTTTATAGTATCTTGGGCTGCTTCAGTAAGAGCTTCTATCGTGTACCCACGCCCACCTAATTGAATAGCCCTCTTCACTATGTTCTTAGCTATTTTTTTACCTGTTAGACTAGCTAACGGCTTGGCTATTTTGGTCAAGCCCAAGGTATCAAGCCCAGCCATCAACGCACCGGGCACCACTGCTATTTTAGCAGCCAACTCTCGGTCAACTTTTTGTTCTTCAACTAAAAACTTAAATGTTTCACCATAGTTTAATGCAAAAGAGCCACTAGCAGCACCCGCTATGCCGCCTACCAACGTACCCTTTGGACCCAGCACGCTTCCAACAGCCGCGCCTGTTGCTCCAGTTGCAATGGGCACGACGAATGATCCTGCCGCTTGTCCTATTCCCTGACCCGCATAATCAAGCAGAGATTCTAAATCTTCCACCTGTTTGTAAGTGTGTATTCGTGGAACAAAGTCTTCGGTGGGATTGTCTTTAAATTCTTTCTGAAGGTACCCACCCAAATCACTAACAGTATCTATGCCTGATACAGTACCTAAGCCTTCAGCAGCCCATCCCAATAGCTCAGGATTAGACTGCCGCACCGTGTCCACAAAGGTGCCACTAAGCTGGTTCCAGAATCCTGGGTCACTGGGTTGGGGGGAGGTCTGTTCTGCTCTGCCCATCAGATAATTAACGATAGCCTGATCTACGTGCCCAGCTTCCCGCGCCTGTTGAAGCTGCTCAACATTAACGCCCATATTTTCTTGCGCTAAATAGTCTAATATCTGAGCATCATTGTAACCAGCTTGTAGGGCTTGATTATATTGCTGTTGATTAAACGGCATAGGTTACCCCGTTGGCGACGGCGGCGTAATAATCTGATTCAATGGTATTGTAGGCACGCCTGCCCCACTTGTTGCTGAAGCGCCTAAGACTTTACTTAATGCGCGGTACTCTTCTGCATACTTTCTCCGCAAGTACGCCTCTTTCTCAGCAGCAGTTTTTAGTTTCCTATACGCATCATCTTTCGTTTTTATTTTCAAAAGATTGTCACTTTTCCACTCATTGAATCCGGTCATTAAAGATTTTTGAGCCGCATAAGGATTAGTTAGCTTGTTCCACTTTGCCCTAATATCACCCCTAACATTAGGCTTGAGGTCTCCGTTGGCATAAAAATACTTTTCTTTATTTGGAGACTTTCTCAGGTCAGCTAATGTATCTCTTTCAAACCGCTCATACGCATCAGGCTTGGCTGCTCTTTGTGCAGCAATCCTTGTTGCTTCCTGCTGGTTAGCAAGGGTGGCAAGCGCCATCTGTTGCTTGGCAAGGTTAGCTTTATCCGCACTGTACTGCTTGACCCCTGCGGCTGCGCCAGGAATAGAGCTTAACAAGGTGGCTCCAGGCTGGCTGGCCTGCTGCATGATACCTAGACCAGCGGTGAGTAGGCCCATAGCCTTGGCATCGTCACGACCCGCTGCAATCTGTGCCATTAGGTCTTTCACTCCGCCAGCCCCACTAAGTGATGGGAGCGATCCTCCTTGCCCAGGCACAGGTGGCGCTAGAGCAGGATGGCGTTGCCCTATCGCAAGATTGCCTGCGTCACTCTTCAACTCCACACCAGAATCATCACCACTTGCAGCAGCCGAAATAATACTAGCACCGCCAGGGTCCAGTGGACTGGGGGCGGGAGGAGTCTCATAATTTTTCGCCAACATTAAACGATCCACAACATCTTGTTCCTTAGCCGATAAAGGTTCTGGTAAAACAAGTGAGGGTTGTAGATCGTCAGCGTGTTGCTCAAGAGTTGCAATCTGACTCTTATCAGTCGCCGCATCGAATACCGCAGGAGAAAAATCACTAGATTGTCGATTCTCCACCAAAAGCTCTGCTCGCTTTTTGGTAGGGGAAGGTAGAAAAGATGCTAGCGTTTCTTTAACCGTAGGCTCCAGCGCTCGCACATCAGCAGACGCAGCCCGTCCACTAGGACCACCTATTGCCTCTAATTCAGATTGCAACCTATCCCTTGCCGCCAACCATCTTTCCGTATCTGTGATAGGGTTTATTTGATTAGGAGGCACAAATGTTTCTGTGAGAGGAATGTCAATTCCCGCAGGATCGTCAGTAGATTGTGCAAAAGCTGCAAGCTCTGCGTCAACAGGAGGAGGCAACATAGCTTGGCGCTGGCTAACCATCTCTGCTATTTGCTGATCTGCTTCAGTGGGAGGTGGCGGCGGGACCATTGGATTAACTGATCCATACGAATATGCAGCCGTATCAGATAAAGAACCACCTGGAACTTCAGCAGTAGGGACAACTGTTGAGGGGAGCTGCTTAGGCATAATAGCCCTAGCTATACGCTCCATCCAGTCCGACTGTTCTGCTACCTCAGGTGGAGCAGCAAGTGTTTCGCCAGGCTCCCCTACTGCCCCAACGCTGCCAAGATCTTTTAACATCTGCACGTGTTCGGCGGTGCGCGTATAAGAATCTTTACGAGGCACAGCAGGGACTGGTGGGGGTGGCGAAACCACTGGTGCAGCTAACGGCGCTACTGATGTATCTGCCGCCTTGTGAAGCTGAGCTAATCTTTCTTTAGCCGCCGCAAACTCGTCACCACCTGCGGAGACTTCCTCAGTAACTTGAGCAGAGGGACTAACTAACTGACCAGCGCCTATGAGTTTAAGGGTTTCATCTGTTCCTAAACGACCCTTATCAGCAGTGCTCAAAGCATTTTCATCAACTGTAAACGCAACTCGCTCCAGACCAGGCTTGTCCTCAGACGCATACGTTTCAGAAAACACATGATCGCCCAGTTTTGTTACACCCGATTCAAACGGCACATTATTTCTCTTGCCCTCACTATCAAAATACCCACGCAACGCAGGAAAAACAGCATCAGATATTTCTGTATTCTGAAAATACAGCGCATCACCAATAGGATTCTTCTCATTAAAGTCCGATAACAAATCCAGAACCACACTCCGCGTCCCGGCACCGCCTTCAGGCAACTTATCTATATCCCCCCCTACATTTGCCAAGGGACTAAATTGATAACCACGACCCGTGGGCAACCGCTGCTCCGTAACTC
>VTLG01003605.1_pt1 | contig 21992 bp, 19 predicted proteins | sample 4694571 | NCBI WGS metagenome assembly VTLG01 (sample SAMN12604809, study PRJNA352737) | marine metagenome | biome: ENVO:00000447; feature: ENVO:00000209|ENVO:00000569|ENVO:01000036; material: ENVO:00002151; isolation source: viral sequences binned using virsorter ... | reverse complement strand
TTCGTAGGTTGGTTTGGTGTGCTAATGATTCCAGCTTTACTAACTGCTACCACATGTTTCATACTCGCCTTTATCGCAGCACCGCCTGTAGATATAGATGGCATACGTGAGCCCGTTTCTGGCTCGTTAATATACGGGAACAATATTATATCAGGAGCTGTCGTCCCAAGCTCTAACGCAATCGGACTACATTTCTACCCAATCTGGGAAGCTGGCACACTGGACGAGTGGCTATACAATGGCGGACCATACCAACTTATTGTCTTTCACTTCTTAATAGGAGTAGCTGCATATGCAGGAAGACAGTGGGAACTTTCATACAGACTCGGCATGAGACCATGGATTTTTGTTGCTTACACAGCACCATTATCAGCAGCTCTTGCAGTGTTCTTAGTTTATCCATTTGGTCAGGGATCATTCTCTGATGGTATGCCTTTAGGAATCAGTGGAACATTCAACTTCATGTTTGTATTCCAAGCGGAACACAACATCCTTATGCACCCCTTCCATATGCTCGGAGTTGCAGGGGTTTTTGGTGGTTCTTTGTTTAGTGCTATGCACGGAAGCCTTGTTACTTCCTCAATCATTCGGGAGACCACGGAAACTGAATCACAGAACTACGGCTATAAGTTTGGTCAGGAAGGCGAGACTTATAACATAGTTGCTGCACACGGATATTTTGGAAGACTTATATTTCAATATGCGTCATTCAATAATTCTCGTTCTCTTCATTTCTTTCTTGCTACTTGGCCGGTTGTTGGCATATGGCTGACATCTATGGGTATAGCAACAATGGCATTCAACTTGAACGGTTTTAACTTTAACCAATCAGTTGTAGATGTTAATGGAAAGATCATCCCAACATGGGCTGACGTTCTTAACAGAGCCAACCTTGGATTTGAAGTAATGCACGAGCGTAATGCTCATAACTTCCCACTTGATTTAGCTTCAACTGAGTCAACAGAAGTTGCATTAACAGCCCCTCAAATTGGCTAAAAAAATTTGGACTATATGGAAGTACGCTCTTGGTAGTTTTAGTGATGATAAGACTAGATCTTATGACAACATCATTGCTATCACTCGTACTTTCATTTTTATTAGTTACTTAATAACTAATTGTTTTATTATCTCAGGCGTTATACGCCATTGGAATAACATGCCACACCAAAGCACAAAGATGAGAGCTGAAAGAGTTAGCTTTGAGCCGGAACCAGAAAAGAAACAACCTGAAGATTTTTTAAAACTTGAGGAAACACCTAAGTATAAAGAGCCAGAAGGAGAACCATCCTTTTGAAAGTAATAGATAATTTTTTACCGGATTCGGTATTTAAAAACATTTATGAAAACATAATGGGTTCTAACATCGGGTGGTATTTTATGCCATCCGTTGCTGACTTAGATGATGGACAGGCTAATGATAATTATATGCACTTTCATCTTGCATACGATACACATACACCTGTGTCTACAATGTATGAGGTACTATTCCCTTTCATACAACAACTAGAAGTACAAGCACTTATAAGGATAATAATTAACCAGTATCCTTACACGCCTAAGTTAAAGGTACATGCAGATCACGCAGATTTTGATTACACACATAAAGGTGCAATCTTATATCTCAATACATGTGATGGCTATACATATTGTGAAGGACAGAAAGTTTATTCACAAGCTAATCGAGTACTATTACATGACCCTTCAAAAAAGCATCATAGTTCTGCAACTACTAATGCTCAGAGGAGAGTGATATGTAATGTCAATTATATTTAGCAAGAGTAATCGTTAAGCGATCTGGGGGTGCAAGTCCCCCTATCTCAATTTGGCTTTTTGCCCTTACGAGGATACCAATTAGCCGTCTAGACGGTGGGAGAGACCACAATATCACTTGAGTCTAACTAAGACTCGCAACTTTTTACGACGTCGTAGGTGTAAATATACCCTTAATTTTTAGATAATCATGGCTCATCAGAAGTCGGATTTGACTACCTCGCTTACACGCCAAGGTCAGTCAAACTCAACAGGTGACGCCCGTGCACTTTACCTTAAATTGTTCAGTGGAGAGATGTTTAAAGGCTTCCAACACGAGACAATTGCACGTGATATGGTAATGAAGAGAACTTTGAAGAACGGTAAGAGTCTTCAGTTCATCTATACAGGTAGAACAACTGCCGAGTACCATACTCCCGGAAACAGCATCTTAGGTAACAGTGACGGTGCACCTCCAGTCGCAGAAAAAACAATTACTGTTGACGACCTACTAATCTCCAGTGCATTCGTTTATGAATTAGACGAGACTCTTGCACACTTTGAGCTTAGAGGAGAAATATCCAAGAAGATTGGATACGCATTAGCTGAGAAGTATGACAGACTCATCTTCAGAGCTATCACTAGAGGAGCTAGAGCTGCTTCTCCAATCACAAAGTCTAACTTTGTAGAACCCGGTGGAACACAAATCAGAGTTGGTTCAACAACTAATGATTCTGACGCTTATCTTTCTGACAAACTTGTAACAGCTTTCTATGAAGCTGCTGCAGCCCTTGACGAAAAAGGAGTCAGCTCTGCTGGAAGATGTGCGGTACTTAACCCACGTCAATACTATGAACTTATCACTGCTGTAGGAACTAATGGGCTAATCAATAGAGATGCTCAAGGTACTGCTTTACAGTCTGGTAATGGCATAATCGAAATCGCTGGCATTAAGATTTACAAGTCAATGAACATTCCTTTCCTTGGCAAGTATGGTACAGCGTTTGGTGGAACAACAGGTAAAACTTCTCCATCAAATATGGGATCTCATATTGGTCCTGCAATGGAAAACGCATCAGGTGCGTCTACTGGAATCAACAATGACTACGGTACTACTGCTGAAGTAGGAGCTAAGTCATGTGGTTTGATCTTCCAGAAGGAAGCTGCTGGTGTTGTAGAAGCAATAGGTCCTCAAGTCCAAGTGACTTCAGGGGATGTGTCTGTTGTATACCAAGGCGATGTCATATTAGGACGTCTAGCTATGGGAGCAGATTACTTAAATCCTGCTGCTGCAGTAGAATTATATGTTGGTGCTACAGCTCCTTCTGCATTCTAATTTATACATTTATACGGGACCTTCGGGTCCCTTTTTTTTTATCTATGACTACTCCAATAGCAACCGATACCGAACTATCCGCAGTTAATTCTATCTTGGGTAGCATAGGTCAATCACCTATCACCGTATTAACTGGTAATCCAAACCCAGAAGTTGCGTTTATAAAAAATATATTTGACGAAAGTACTAAAGATGTACAAAACGAGGGCTGGCATTTTAACACTGAACATGGTGTACCAGTACAACCTGACGGTAATGGACAGATTGCAGTACCTTCAAATTATCTACGTTATGACCTAAGTGATGGTCAGGCAGATAGGCAGATGGATCTAGTAAAGAGAGATGGCAAATTATATGACAAGGTACATCACACTAATGTATTTACAGTAGAAAAATTAGAACTAGATATTGTTTATTTATTTAATTTTACAGATTTACCTTCGGTATTTCAGAGATATATTGTTGCCCTAGCTTCTTCACGAGCTGCAGCACAACTAATAACAAATCCACAATTAGTTCAATTATTACAACAACAAGAAGCTCGTACACGTGCTGCTGTTATGGATTACGAATGTGAACAAGGCGATCATTCATTCTTAGGCTGGCCACATGGTACAAGCTATAGATCTTACCAACCTTACAAAGCTTTAATTAGATAAATGTCAAGTGTTACTCAAACAATACCAACATTAACTGGTGGTTTATCTCAACAACCAGATGAACTAAAAGTACCGGGACAAGTTAATGTCGCAAACAATGTATTACCAGACGTAACACAGGGTTTACAAAAGCGTCCCGGCGGAAAATTAGTAGATTCATTAAGTGATGGAACCCTTAATTCTTACAGTACAGGTAAGTGGTTTCACTACTACAGGGATGAAGCTGAACAATATATAGGTCAAATTATTAGACGTAATGGGCATGCCGATGATGGCAAGATCAGAATGTGGAGATGTTCTGACGGTCAAGATATGACTGTAAACCATGATGCTGGAACACAAAGTTATTTAATACATACTGAAGATGACCAACTACAAACTCTTACAGTTAATGATTTTACCTACATAACCAATAGAACTAAAACAGTTACTATGGCTCAAGGTACTGATCTTGAGGCTGTACGACCAGCAGAAGCATTTATTGAATTAAAACAAGTAGCTTATTCTAAACAGTATTCAGTAAATTTATTTGATACTGATACTACTCAACCTACATCTACAGCTACACGAATAGAAGTACAGCTATATAAGTCCAGTAATAATATGTGCCATACTGATGGCTCTTTAAGATCGTATGCACTACGCCACACTGATGGTAGTAGATGTACTGGAACTGGAGGAGCTGATAATCAAACAAAAGATTCCTATTTACCAAACGTAGCTACACGTATATTTAGTGTTAGTAGTGATGTATCTTTATCTGATGAGGATGTTGAAGGTACAACAAATAATTATAATGTCAGCGTTAACTACAATAATACTGCTGGAAAATCTAATTTATATTTCAGAATAAGAACTACAGGACAATCTATACCTGAAGGTAATAGTTCATCACCTCAATATCATGGTAGATATACGACTACACATGACTTGTTATATGGAGGTGAAGGTTGGGTTACTGGAGATCAATTCTTTGTATGGATGAAAGGAGCTGAGTACAGAGTTACAGTTACAGATCATAGTACTACTCAGGAACAAGCTAACTTAGGTTTAATTAGACCTGATCCTACTCCGTTTGATACAGAAACTGCAGTCACTGCTACTGCAATACTTGGTGATATAAGACAAAAGATTTTAGATACAAATAATTTTACTTCAGCTCAAGTTAAACAAATAGGTAATGGTTTATATATAACTAGAGGATCTAGCTTTAATATCTCTACACCTGTAGGTGAACTACTAAACGTCCTGACTGACTCAGTTATGGATGTGGCTGATTTACCTACTGTCTGTAAGCATGGGTACGTAGTAAAAATAGCTAATAGCGAAAGTGAAGAAGATGATTACTATGTGAAATTCCTTGGACATAATGATAAAGATGGTGAAGGAGTTTGGGAAGAATGTCTTAAACCGGGAGTAGAGAAAAAGTTTACAACTTCAACTATGCCTGTACAACTTGTAAGAAATGCAAACAGTACCTTTACTGTTAGTACAGTTCCTTGGGAAGAGGCACAAGTAGGAGATACAGCGATTGATGGTACTAACCCACAACCTAGTTTTGTTGGTAAGACTATTAACAAGATGATTTTCTATAGAAATAGATTAGTAATGCTTAGTGATGAGAATGTAATTATGTCTCGTCCCGGAAGCTTTTTTAATTTCTGGTCTAATACTGCTATCACTTTTTCAGCTAAAGATCCTATTGATTTATCGTGCAGTTCTACATACCCAGCTATTGTTTATGATGGTATTCAAGTTAATGCTGGTTTAGTTTTATTTACTAAAAATCAACAGTTTATGTTGACTACAGATAGTGATGTATTAAGCCCACAAACAGCTAAGATAAATGCTATCGCTTCATATAATTTTAACTCTAAAACTAATCCTATTAGCTTAGGTACAACTATTGCTTTCCTTGATAACGCTAATAAGTTTAGTCGTTTCTTTGAAATGGCTAGAGTGTTACGTGAGGGAGAACCTGAAGTTGTTGAACAAAGTAAAGTAGTTAGTAATCTATTAGATAAGGATTTAACTATTCTAGCTAACAGTAGAGAGAACTCAGTTATATTCTTTGGTACTAAAGGTGGTACTAAAATACAAGGTTTTAGATATTTTTCTAGTAGTGAAAAACGGTTACTGCAAGCTTGGTTTGAATGGGATATTGTTGGAGATATCCAATATATGTGTATGTTAGATGATGCACTGTATGTGGTTTATAGAAATAACAGTAAAGATCAATTACTTAAATTTCCAATAAAACTAGATGATAGTGGTTTGTTTGCTACAGATACAAAAGGAACTACATCTACAGATGACGATATTTACTATCGTGTTCATTTAGATAATGCTAAATCAATCACACCCTCTGTGACTTATAACTCTTCTACAAATACAAGTAGTTTTGCAAAGCCTACAGGATTTGAAAGAACAACAGATTTATGTGCTTTTGATGCTGACTTTAGTAGCAACTTTGGTAGGTTTGCAGAAGCCACAGTTAATGGATCTAATGTTGAAATAAGTGGCGATTGGACCGGGGAAACATTTATTCTTGGATATCTATTTGATATGGATATACAGCTACCAACAATATTTATTGGGCAAAGACAAGGTGACAAGTTTAGAGCTAATACAAGAGCGTATTTAACTATTCATAGATTAAAGCTAAACTTTACAGATCTAGGTTTATATAAAACAACTATACAAAGATTAGGTAAAGATGATTATTCTGAAACCTATGAAATGACACCAGCTACACAAGTACTTGCCAGCAGACTTGCTGCAGTACACGAAGTAGAGAAGACTGTACCAATATATGAGCGTAATAAGAACGTAACTATAAATATAAGTTCAAGACATCCTTTACCAGCATCATTAATATCGCTGTCTTGGGAAGGAGATTACACAAATAGACTTTATCGAAGTGTCTAAATACATTCACCCAATAACGGAAGAGGCTGCATTAGGTGTAGCTTCTAACCTTTTACCAGATGACTATAGAGAAGTGGCTGAGGGTCATGGACATGATCCTATGGAAGCAATACCACAATGCTCAAAGATAGGGGACACGATTTATTTCACAGTCCCTGATGGTCAATTAGCAGGAGTAGCAGGAGTACAACCTGATGGCAGAATCTGGATGCTATGTACACCAGCTATCCTGAAATATCCAAAGACGTTTGCTAGAGAAGCAAAACGTTTTGTAGAAAGTAGAGAAGAAAAGTTGCTGTGGAATATCGTTGATAAACGCAACACAGTTCATATGAAACTTCTGAGATTCCTAGGGTTTAAATTTTTAAGGGAATTAAAACATGGACCCAACAATTTATCCTTTATAGAGTTTTGCCGTGTGTTTAGGAGCAGGAGCGAGAGCCCGAAACAAAGCTAAATTAAATGCTTACAAACGTGCCGATCAGGACAGAGTAGCTGATGCTATGGGTAAGATCTCAACAACTAAAGCTAAACAAGTTAGTTATGAGATTGCCAAAGATGAAGCTGGTATTGAGTTATCTAAAACATTTGCATCAGCAGATTTACAGATGGCTAAACAATCTGATGAAATCGTACAACGAGATCAAGCCAGATTTATTAAATACCTTTCTGGAAGCGTCGGTGCAAAAATGGCAGCAAGTGGAAACCAAGTTGGTAGAAGAGGTGCATCGTTTACCGAAGCTATTGAGTTAGGTCAGTACTTAGCTGCAGGAAGCCAAGATGCTAGAAAATTTCTTGAGAGCAGCTATGCTGTCAAATTGAAAAAAGAAGATGCTAGACAAAAGGCAAAGACTTATCAAGATAAGTTGTATGCCAACGTTATGAATGTAGATGTCTTCCAACGCCCACCTGAAAAACCAGTATATGAAAACGTTGCTATGGCAGCACTAACCGAAGGACTCGGTATTGCTTCGTCAATAGTAGGCTTTTTCCCTAGTTAAAAAATGAGAGAATTTAATCCAAATGGTCCTGTAGATTTAGCTAGTGGTTTACAGCAGAAAGTTAATCAGGACCTACAGTCTTTACGGACTTACAATTCAAGAGCAAACCAAGTTGATGCTCAAGCTGCACAAGTAGCCGAACAACCAATGCAGCTAGTCAATGCTGCTCTTGGTTTTTCAAAAACATTATTTGATAGAAATCAAAAAAATAAAGAAGAAAGAGAAAAGAAACAGATAGCTGCTTTTGATCTTGATTTAAAAAAGAATGGGATCACAACTGAGAGCTATGATAGCTATATAAAATTTAAAGAAGAGTCACATAAAGATCAAGCTAAATTAGAAGAATACGTCAACAAAAACTACAACGAAGAACAAGCTAAGTTTTTACGTAGTTTAGGTAAAGGTAGGCTTTTAATTGGTTCTAAGTTAGTTGCACAAAAGACTGCAGCTAGTATGCCTTTAGCATGGGCTGACTTTCAACGAACACCAGTAACTTTGTCTGATGGTAGACAAGTCACTTGGATGGGTACTGAATCAGCAGCAGATCAACAAGAGTATTATGATGCTTTTGTTATCAAGCAGATTCAAGACGGGAAGTTAGATGCAAGTACTGAGCTATATCAAGAAACTTATAAACCAGCTTTTGATTCTTTATATAACACTGCTGTAAGTATTAAATCGCAAAGGAAAGTAGAAGAATACGATAAAGAATACGAAGCAAAAAACCAAGAGTTTATTTATAACGCAGTTAATAATGTTGATGGCAATGTTGGCGTAGAAGATTTTATGGGAATTATTACCCAGCAACTACCTAACTACGGAAGTGATCTTGGAAAGACTTTTGATGCTGTCTATGATAAATACATAGTTCCTATGGTTGAAAAGGATTTAGTTACACGAGATCAATTTTATAATTTTCTTGGCGGTGTGATGGATCATAAAGGTATGGGTAAAGTATCCATGGAAAAAGGCATGGGTAAAAAACTACACTTACATGAACTTAACAAACAATTTAGTAAAAACGAATTAGCTAGATTAAAAGAAAGTCAAGAAGCTAAAAAAGCTAAACAGTTAGCTGCAGAAAACGTAGCTGTTGAAAATTTAGTTCCCGGACTAGCTGATGGTACATACGATATTGATGACATCATTGCTGCTGAAGGTGAGCTATATCAAAAGTTTGGTTATGAAAGTAGTAAGCTTGCCAACCTGAAAAAAGGTTATGAAATGAAAGCTCCAGAGATTGCTAGTTATGATAATACTTTTACGATAGCTGAAGGCAACGGTACTCTTACTGTTGAAATGGTAGAGAATACTGGTAGTGCCTTACTAAAACAAAAGTGGTTAAAGAAAGCTCAGACTTCTGAAAAAACTAGAAAAGGCGAAGTATATAAACTACAAAAGAAAAACGTAGAAGGTATAGTTAAAGCCAAATTTGGTAAGTTATTAGACTCTATACAATCACCTCAAGGTGGTGAAGTACAGGGATATCTAAATAAAATGTTTGAAAGTAAAGTTAACGAATATCTAGAGAAGTATCCAGATAACGTAGATGACGCAGTTAACAAAGCTGCTATAGATACTGTTAATTACTTTAATCAAAACCAAGGTGAAGGACAATTATTTTATGTAGATAAACAAGCAACTGACCTTAATGTATTTCCTGAATTTAGGAAAATGCAAGAAGCAAGGATACAAAAGCTAGACGATAATTTAGCTAGATTAGCTGAAAAGAAACTATATACAAGTTCTAGAATTAAATGGGCTGGTGGAAAGCATGAATATGCTATGGATACACCTTCAGTTTACTTTAATCAACAACAAGTAAATGATGCTGTAGCTGCTATAAATGAAAACACTCCATCTGAGTGGATGACAACACTACAATCTACGTATCCAAGTCTAGATATCTATGAAACTTTAAGTAGACAAATGACAGCTCTTGGTTATGAAGATGATGAGATACCTGAAAAACCACAATTTTTACAAGAATTGGATAATAATGCTAGTCCAAATCTAGTTTGCCTAATGAGAAAAGTAGGCATACAAAACCTACCCGAACACACTGCTAAGAGATTGTGCTTAAGCATGTCTCCTGACGGTATAAATGACAAAGAACTTGTGAAAGAAATCTACGGAGATCAACCAATAGTTCGATTAAATTCTGAGGAATAATGACATACACTCCTACGGGAGACAGTGAAGAGTTTGAATCCGAAAATCTTGAAGCAATACATCAACAAAACTTAGAAGAGACGGCTGCGTTGGAACAAACTCCAACTGTAGAAGATGCTTCAATGATAGAGGAGGAGACTGAAACTGACTCTAAAACATTTCAAGATAGACGAGACGCACGTAAAGGTGACGCCTCAAGAAATAAAGATTTATTTGTAGTAGATAGACCGGGAATGCCTTTAATGGGTCCCGGTGCAAGTACTAAATTTGCGAGAGATCTTTATGACGTTACTTCAGCACCAGTTCAAGGTGTTGTAGATACAATTACTGATACTTTTAACTTTGCAACTGGAGCAATACGTAAACCATTTGGTATTCCAGAAGTACCTAAAGTTGGTAAATATGAATCTGATGTAGCTACAGCTCTGAGATCCATATCTGGTTTAGTTATACCTTCTATGGGTTTTAAATCCATGCTTGTTAAAGGTGCAACTAAATTACAAGTTGCCAAGTTTGGACCACAATGGTTACAACGCTTAGGTAATAAAAAATCATTTCAATGGTTTTCTAAGTTTGGTGCTGATGTTGGTACATCAACTGCTGTTGACTACGTAGCTGAACAAAACCAAACTGATGACAACTTAGTTGCTACTCTTAAAGACTTCTGGCCGAGAACATACCAGTTTATCCCGGACACATGGGCAACCGGAGATGGTGATAGCCCTGATATTAAGAGAAGTAAAAACGTTAATGAAGGTGCTGTATTTGGTACGCTTGGACATATTGTCGAAGGTTTAGCTTTTTTAACTAAAGCTGGACGCAGTGTTAAAAAAAGTGCACTCATAGCTAGTGATGTTGGTAATCAAAAAAGATTAGATGAATTAACTAAAGATGAGTTCACAGATATTAAATTCTCTGACAATCCTATCGAAGATAGTATTATGCGTAATACTGCTCGTAGAGAGAAAGAGCTTGATAACTTAGGAACATATTTAAAAGTTACTAATTCTGATTCTAAGGAACCATTATTAGGTGTACATGATGTCTTTGACGTTAAAGAATCTGGCTTAATTAACAAATCACCTGATGGTGTATTGGGTGCTGCTGCTGACGCAGCTCAGATAGCTAATAATGTAAAAAGTTCATATGGAAGACTTGGAAGTGTTATAACTAATGCTGCTTTAAAGTATGGTCTTGACATAACTAAAAGAACTGATGAAGTAATAATTAAGGATTTAGCTGCACAAATAAAAGTTGGTGGTAAATATTCTAAGAAATTAGGTACTGGAGAAGTTCTAACTCAAAAACAAATAGCAGAAGCTGGTGAAAGATTAACTGAAATACTTATAGATCCAAGGATGCAACCGGGAGATATGTATAAGTTACTTGATGAATTTAAGATCAGCCTTACTGACGGAACCAAAGTAATTGATGACACAGGTTATGCCGGTGTTATGGGAGCTATGAAAGGCTACTACAAAGATGTCTTAGATATGGATGTGTTAAAAGCAAAAGCATATCTTACAACTTCTTTAGCTGGACAAATCTCTGATATTGCTGAAGGTGCCAGATTAATGGATGACTCATTAGTTGTTAATCAGGCAATAGATCAAATAGCTGACAGAATCGAATACCTAATGGTTGAAAAAGGTTTGTCTGCTGCTTTTGCTGGTAGAACTTTACGTAACAAAAGATTATGGGAAACAGCTAAATCATCTAAAAAAGCTGCAAAAGCTTTAAATGACCAAGCTTTACTTGAACATAAGAATGCTATTGAAGAGTTAATACCTGACGCTAAGAACTGGTCTAACACAATGAGAAGGGTTGCAAAGGAGAATCCTGACTTCCTTAAACCATTGATGATGGCTAATGAATTTGCGGATGGAAATATAGATAGTTTATACAAGATGAATAAGGTTGCACAAAACAAGTTTGCAACTTTATCTAAGGCATTTATTGATGCTAATCCTGACATGCCTTCACTCGTAAACAAACAGTTTATGAGCACTATATTTAACAATACTCTAAGTGCCCTAGCTACTCCTATAAGGGCGTTAACAGGTAACGCTGGTGGATTGACAAGTAACTTTGTTTCTCCAATGGTAGGAAGCCTTTTGAGCGGTGATCTAGCCACTATGAAACGTGTGTGGTGGGGACATCATTCTATGGGTGACACATTAAGTAGAGCCTATAAACATATGGGTCTTGTATATAGAAAAGCTGCTACAGATCCAACAAAACTTTCTTATGTAATGAGAGAGGATATCCGATTAAAAATAGCTGATGATATTGAGTGGCTTACATCTTATGCACAGGCTGCCCAAAAGAATGGTGAAGATGGTCCTATGGCTATTCTTAACCTATACGAAACACTTACTGACATAGCACAAGATCCTAGACTTAGGTTTGGTACTAATGCCATGACAGCCTTAGATGGATTTTCTAGATCTACTTTAGGTTCTATTGAAGCCAGATATACTGCCTTTGACAATATGTTGAAGAATGGTGATGAGATAACTGAAGCCGGTATTAAGAAAGCGTCCGACGATATTTATAAAAGTTACTTTGACGAGAATGGAATGATAACTAACAAAGCTGTTGAGTGGGCTAATAGTGAGATTGCTCTTAACTTAGATAGTCCATGGGTAGATGGTTTTGGTGCGTTAATAAATAGATTTCCTATTGCAAGGACACATTTCATGTTTCCTCGTACTGCTGTCAACGTATTAGATGTTTTTAGTAAGTACAGTCCCGGAGGAATATTTGCTAGAGAGTACCAACAACTTTGGGGTCCTCTAGGATTAGCTCCCGGATTAGGTAAAAAGTTTGAAGATTTTGATATAGAAGAAATAGCTGAAGTATTAAGTCGTCATGGTCAAACCATGGATGAAAACTTTAAAGCTAAATTTGAAACTATCAGAATGTCTGCTAAAGGTAGAGTTGCTTTAGGCACTATGTCTACTTTTGGAGCTTTAAAACTATTTAGAGAAGGAGCTATTACTGGTAATGGTCACTATGACAAATCCAGACAAAGGACCAGAGTAAAACTAGGTTGGAAGCCAAAAACAATAAGAGTTCCCGGGACTAACTTGGAAGCTTCTTATGAGTTTCTTGGACCCATTGGTGACTGGTTAGCTTTTACTGTAGACGTTGCTGATAACTTTGATCTAGCTAGTACTGCTTGGACTGAACAAATGTTCCAGAAGCTGTCATTTATATTCTCAGCTTCGATGATAAACAAATCCGTCTTATCTAATGTAGAACCTTTAAATGACATCTTACAAGGTGACGTTAAAGCTCTAAATAGATGGGGTGCATCTATGGGTAACAACATGTTTCCTTTAGGTGGTTTTAGAAACGAACTTGGTCGTGTTATGAATCCAGCTCTTAGAGATATTAAGGGTGAGATGATTGACAACTGGAGAAATAGAAACAACTGGTTAGACGCATTTGATCCAAATAGATCTTTACCAGAACTATATGATCCAATTGATGGCGGTAAAGTAGGCTACCCAGAATCTTTCTGGACAAGAGCTTGGAATGCTTATTCACCAATTAAGGTGTCTGAGACTATGAGCCCAGAAAAACAATGGTTAATGGAAGCTGAATATAACTACTCTCCACAAGTTGCTACAAGTACAGGTGGTGCAGAGTTAGAGAACCATGAAAGATCAGCCCTTAGTGCAAAGATAGGTGAGCAAAAAATATTCCAAAAAGAAATAAAGAAAATAATTAAAGATGCTGAAAAAATTACATATAGAGGTAGAGAGTATCCATTCCTAAAAGGAAAGGTTGGCTTTATTGAAATATTAAAAACTGCTAGACAATACGGTGTATCTGCAGAGGATTTAGAAATTGCTGATTTCGCACAGATATACACACGTTTAGACAGGGCATTTGTAAAAGCTAAAAAAATAGCTGAAAGTAGTCTAGATCCTAAGATTCTTTCTGGAATCAAAGCTAAAGAAATTAAGAAAAAGGAAATAGAACAAGCAGCTAAAACAGGCGATATAGACGGAGTTTTAAAAATAGCAAACGAATAGGTGGAACCCAATGGCGGTACAGACAACTGAAGAATTTTTAAATGGGGGAGCCACCTCTTACCCCATCCAAATTGAATATTTAAAAACAAGTGACATTAAAGTAAGAATTAATGGAGCTTTACAAAATTATGTAGCTAGTAGTCCAAGTACTGGCGAATACACCGTAAGCGGTACAACTGTTACCCTTGGAGCCACTGCAGCAGCAGGGTCAGGTAACGTTCACGTATATAGAGAAACAGATGTAAATACAGCAGCAGCAGTGTTTTCTGTTGGTTCGTCTATTAGAGCACGAGATCTAAACGCCATACATGATATGGCTAGATTAGCTAGTGTTGAACATCGAAATAAAATCATTACAGATGATATAAAAGATGAACAAATTACTTCTGATAAAATTAAAGATGGAACTATTACTAATAGTGACATAAATGATAATGCACAAATAGGTTTTAACAAATTAGCTACAGGATTACTTCCCGGTCAAATAACCATAAACTCAACTAATATAGTTAATGGTTCTATTAAGGCAGAAGATTTAGAAACTGGAACTTTAGATGGTAGATATTACACAGAGTCAGAAGCTGAAGCTTTATTTCTAAGACAGGATTCTTCAGAAACTCTTGCGAGTGGAACTGCATGGTCTAACGCTGACGACAAAGTAGCTACTACTGCTGCTATCAATGCACGAATAATTGACCTTATTGAAGAGGTTGGAGGATTTGTACCCGTAGCCAATGAAACATCTTTTCCTGACTACAACCCAGATATTAATAATGGGAACGGTACTGTTGTTTCTGTACAAGCTGCATCAACAGATCTTGTACCCACAAGCGGATTAGTCACTATTGCAAACGGTAGAGGAGCTGGTAAACCTGTCATTATTTCAGGCGTAACAGCAACCATTCCACAAAACTTTGGAATGATCCTAGAAACTACAAGTACAGATCATACCTACACATTTCATAGATTAACAGCAATAGCAACAGAGGTTCATACCGTTGCTTCTAATATCACAAATATAAATGCTGTTAATGCTAACGAAGCCAATATTAATGCAGTCTTAGCTAACTTCCCACAAATAAATAAAGTAGCTAACAACGAAACTAATATCAACATTGTTTCTGGAGAATTAGCTCCAATGTCTACTGACCTTGGTTTTATAACTAACCCAGTTCAGACTCATTCAGGAAACGATATTAATACAGTCGCAGACAATATTGACCCCATAAAAGATGTTGCAGACGAAATAGAAGCTGGTACATTTTTTCATCCACAAACTGCAAATAAAGTCACTGGTTCAGTTGTTTACTACGACGGTTCACAGTTTAAAGCGGACGCCACCACCACTAAATCAACTCTAGTTACTGGAGGTAACTTTTAAAAAATGGCAACAATAAGATTAAAAAAAAGATCTGCAAGTGGTGCTGCTGGTGCTCCTAGTACACTAGCACCGTCAGAAGTAGCATTTAACGAAGCAGATAAAAAACTATATTACGGATTTGGTGATGATGGAAGCGGAGGAGCTTCATCAATTATTTCCATAGCCGGTGAAGGTGCTGTTATGCACCTTGGAAGTGTAAACCAAACAGCAGCAGGAAATAAAACTTTCTCAGGAAACCTTACTGTTGGTGGTAACTTAACCGTACAAGGTTCAACTTCAACACTTAGTTCAACTAACTCAGTTGTAGCAGATAAGATAATCGAACTTGGTAACGGTACATCAGGTGCTCCAAGTGGAGATTCTGGAATCGTTATTGAAAGAGGTAGCTCATCTAACGCATTTATAGGTTGGGATGAATCTTCCGATCAATTTGTTGTAGGTACAGGTTCCTTTACTGGTTCAAGTACAGGAAACTTAACGATAACAAAGGGTACATTACAAGCTGACATAGTAGGAGACGTAACTGGAACCGTAACCGGAGGTATTACCGGGAACGCAGCTACAGCAACAAAACTTGCTACAGCTAGAACTATAGCTGGTGTAAGCTTTGACGGAACATCAAATATTTCCTTAAATAATAATGCTATTACCAATGGAGCTGGATATGTAACAGCTTCAGCTAACGTTGCATCTGCAACCAAATTACAGACTGCAAGAACTATAGCTGGTGTGTCATTTAATGGAACAGCAAATATTTCATTAAACAACAATGCAATTACTAATGGAGCTGGTTACATCACTGCTTCAGGAAACGCAGCAACAGCAACAGCTCTACAAAATGCTAGAACTATTGGTGGTGTAGCTTTTAACGGTACAGCAAACATAAACCTTCCCGGTGTAAATACTGCTGGTAATCAAAACACCTCTGGTAATGCAGCTACAGCTACAAAGCTTGCAACAGCTAGAACTATTGCAGGAGTAAGTTTTGATGGTTCAGGAAATATATCTCTTAACAACAACGCAATAACAAACGGTGCAGGCTACGTAACTAGCTCAATTATTAACTCACTTAATGCTAGTAACTTAAGTTCTGGAACAGTTCCAGCAGCTCGTATCGGAACTGTGGACGGGGGCACATTTTAGATTATGTCAACGGTAATTAAACTCAAACGTGGTACGTCTACACCGACTACCAGCGATATTGTTAATGGAGAAGTTGCCTTAGATATATCTGCCAAGAAGTTATTTGTTAACGATAGTGGCACAATTAAAGAAATTGGAGCTGATGCTGCTTTAACTGCATCCCAGCTAAACGATATTAACGTTGTTGCTGGACAAGTCGCTCATGGAACTGACTTAGGTTCTATAGGAGATTCATTAAGCTCAGCATCTGGTGCTACTAACATCACGACAGTTGCAGACGATATCACAAACGTTAATACTGTTGCTGGTCAAAGTACTCAGATTGGAAGGCTTGGAACTGCTGATGCAGTAGCTGATATGAATACCTTGGGTACTACAGCAATTGTATCTGATTTAGATACCTTAGCTGACATCTCAAGCAATATAACTACAGTTGCAGGAATATCATCTAACGTCACTTCTGTTGCTGGTAATGCAACTAACATTAATGCGGTCAAAAATAACGCAACAAATATAAATACAGTTGCAGGGATAAGCGGAAATATAACTACAGTTGCAGGAATTTCAGCTAATGTAACTTCTGTTAAAAACAACGCTACAAATATAAATACAGTTGCTGGTCAGATAAGTAATAACAACTTACAAACAGTAGCTGCTGATATTGCCAAAGTCGTTACGGCTGCTAATGATCTAAACGAAACTACTTCGGAAATAGATACAGTAGCTAATGCAATTACAAACGTAGATAACGTAGGAAACAATATAGCTAACGTTAATACTGTTGCCGGAATATCTGCAAACGTAACAACTGTAGCTGGTAATAATTCCAACGTAACTGCGGTTGCTGGTAACAACTCTAATATCACTGCGGTTGCTGGAAATGCAACAAACATAAACGCAGTTAAAAATAACGCAACCAATATTAATGCTGTAAATGCTAATAAAACAAATATTGATGCGGTAGCTGGAAATAACTCAAATATCACTGCGGTTAAAAACAATGCAACCAACATTAACGCCGTACAAGCTAACGCTTCTAATATTAATGCTGTTGCTGGCAACGCTACAAATATTAATACTGTGGCATCCAACGCTACAAACATTAATACAACAGCGTCTAACATTTCTAATGTAAATAACTTTGCTAGTACATATCAAATAGCATCTTCTGCTCCTACAACAGATGGTGGTGGTAACTCACTTGCAGAAGGTGATTTATATTTTGACACGACTTCTGATGAACTAAAAATATATAATGGTTCTTCTTGGCAAGGCGGTGTTACTGCTGGCGGTAACTTTGCAGGAACTGGTGCTAACCAATTTTCTGGAAATATAACTTTTACTGGCAATCAAACTGTTGATGGAAGAGATTTATCAGTTGATGGTGCAAAACTTGATGGTATTGAAACTGGAGCAACAGCAGATCAAACCAAATCAGACATTGATGCTTTAAATATTAATGCTGACACAGTGGATAGTCTGCACGCTTCAAGTTTCTTAAGATCAGACGCAGATGATAGTTTTAGTGGAACAATAATTGCAAATTCAGATGCTAGTAATCCAGTTATAAAAATACAAGGTTCTGGACCTAATTTTATACGATTTGCAAGTGACTCTAGCGGAACTGTTGACGCTGATTCTATAGACTTTGTTTACAGATCAAGTCCTAATAGTCTTAACTATGAAAGAGCTAGTGATTCACAAGTAATGTTTTCAGTTGATGCTGATAACCAACAAGCTACATTTGCTGGTAACTTAGACGTTGGTCAAGGACTAGATGTTACTGGAAATATATCTGCATCAGGCACAATAGATGGACGTGATGTAGCTAGTGATGGCAGTAAGTTAGACGGAATAGAATCCGGAGCTACAGGAGATCAAACAGCTAGTGAAATTGTATCTCTTATATCTGGTCAAACTATCGCACCTAACGCAATAACAACAACAAATTTAACACTAGACTTTGGTACACTTTAAATGGCTAAATTATTAAAATTAAGACGTGGTACTACAACACAGCACGGGTCATTTACTGGTGCTGAAGGCGAAGTAACTGTAGATACTACAAAAGATACTGCTGTCGTACATGACGGTAGTCAAGCAGGAGGAAGACCTCTTGCAAGAGAAGACCTGAATAATGTCTCAGGTTCTACTATAGTTGGAAGAATAAATACAAACTCTTTAAATGCAAGTAAACTTGTAGATGGCTCAATAACTAACGCTAAAGTTAGTGCGTCTGCTGCTGTTGCAGGAACCAAAGTGTCTCCCAACTTTGGCAGTCAGAACGTAGTAACAACAGGAAATATTACAGGTGCTGTTATATATGGTGACGGTTCAAACTTAACAGGTGTACAACCCTTTCCATCTGGAACAAAGATGTTGTTTCAACAGACATCAGCTCCTACAGGTTGGACCAAAATAACGACTCATAATAACAAAGCTCTTAGAGTTGTATCTGGCTCAGCCAGTTCTGGTGGTAGTAATGCGTTTACTAACACATTGGCATCAAGATCACTCAGTGCTAACGCTAGTAACACTACAGCCGGAGGTAACGTAAGTGTCTCAGTAGCAAACGCAACTCAAGGCGGTAACGTTTCTGTCAGTAATACAACTGCTGGCGGTAACGTATCTATCTCTAGTGTTTCAACATCTGGAACCGTAAACAGTCATACACTGTCTACAAACGAGATGCCATCACACAACCACAGTATTCATATTGGTGGACATAACCAAAGAGCTAGAGCTAATGCTTCTGGAGTTTTATCACCACCTACGAACAGTTCACTTGGTGTTTACAGTGGTACTAAATATTTCAGTACTGGTAATGCTAGTACAAACAGTACAGGTGGAAACGGTGGTCACTCCCACGGATTTAGTGGTAGTTCACACAGCCACACTGGTTCGTTAAGTGGAAGTGCACACAACCACACTGCTACTTTTAGTGGCTCAGCTCACAACCACTCTGCAAGTGGAAGTTTCTCAGGTAGTGCACACAACCACAGTATTTCTGTTGGAAACCTAGATATGGCAGTTCAATACGTGGACGTAATTATTGCAAGTAAGAACTAATGAAAATTAAAGCAGGAACATTCTGTCCGCTAATTCAAGGCGATTGTAAAAAACTTGAATGTGTATGGTTTACACAAATAGCTGGAACCCACCCACAGACAGGAGAACAATTTGATGAATGGGGCTGTGCAGTAGCATGGATGCCCATTTTATCAATAGAAAACATTAAAAAGACAAACGAAGCTGGTGCAGCTATCGAGTCATTTAGAAATGCAACTGTAGAAACTCTTTCTCCTGTAGTACCTGTGGAAGAACAATTTAAACCTTTACCTATAAACTAATGACAATATCAGTACTTTTAGATGATCTTACACAGACTGATGAAACACGTGAAGATTCATTGAGAGCAACAAGAGACATGTTGTTGGCTGATTGTGATTGGACTGTTTTAACTGATAGCCCTTTGTCTGATTCAAAAATTGCTGAGTGGAAAACTTATAGACAAGCTCTTAGAGATTTACCAGCTAATACATCTGACTTTGCTAATCCTACCTATCCAACACAACCTACCTAATGTTTGAAATAAACAATACAAAGGTAGAACAATATGAACATTTTAAAGTAATTAGAGATTTTTATAAATACCCAGATCAAGTTGTTGAATTTATACATAGAACTGAACCGCATCCTCATAAGAATCCACTTGGATATTTTTCACAAGGGTATGACTTTGAGGACTTGCGACATACTATTTTAAATTGGCAAATAAAACCTGTTTATGATTTTCTTTCTACTGTTACTGGTCAAAAGGTAATTAACAATGAAGATCAACATTTTACTATCGAAACTAATTACACTTATTTTCATCAAATATATAAGAATAAACATTTCTACCCACATAGAGACTATGGTCAAACAGCCATGGTTTATTTAGACAAAGAAACAGCTAACGGTACAAATATATATCAAAACATTTCGTGGAATGAAAACAAACACGAACATAGAGATCATTATTGCAATGAAGATGAAGTAAAGGTAATTGCACATACTCCGTCTGAATTTAACAAATTAGTTATCTGGAACGGTCTTCAATTACATGGTCTTTGTCAAGATGAAAAATATATAGACAGATGGAGACTAAACCAAGTTTTCTTTTTCCAAGCCTAGAAATACCGGCAATAAAAGAATACGAAACAATATCTATACCTTTACCTACTGCAGATGTTCCTAGTTATGTACCTTTAGTTGTACCGCCTAGTGATCTGCAAGCTCCTGAAGGAGTAGAGAGTGAGGCAAAAGATGAACCGGAAGCAACAGGCATAAGAAAAATAGACATACCGTTTACAAATGTTAAAATGCCTGTCCCGGAGAATGAAATATTAGTAACGGCAGGAACAACTGCGGTTGTTTCGGTAGCAGCCACTCTTACAGCTACGGCAGCTTTTAAATGGGTTGTTACTGCATTAAAACCAATACTAAAAACAACATGGAACAAGATAAACCACACATCAAAGAAAAAGGTCTCTTAAAAAAACTACAAGAACATGTAGATGACCATGACGAACAAATGGCAATACTAGGTGCAATGGTGCGTTTAGGAGTTGTTATTTGGAGTGGATTTATTATCACACTAAATTATGTCGAGCTTCCTATGGTTAAAAAACCTTTAGGAGCATCTTCTGATATCACTTTCGTAGCTTCGATTTTTACTGGAGCCCTAGCCACTTTCGGGCTGTCTACGGGTAACGGAAAGAAAAACGGAGATCCTAAACCAAAAGAACCAAAAGCATGAAAAAACTAATCTTGCTTTTAGCTCTGTTATCACCCAGCATAGCTAGAGCCAACACAGTGACCCCACAATTTACTACAGGGTCGATGAATTCAACTACCACTACAACTCAGACTATCGTGGAGACAGAGCAAGTCCAAGTTTTCGGTGCATCCGTAAACACTTGGTCTGGTACAAATGTAACTCCGTCAGCAGATATTGCTACAAGTGGTACAACGTTTTCTGTGACTAACACAGCTAACCCATGGAGTTTAGAAACAACAACAAGATCAGCAGGCTTAGTAGAGCAGCGAGATTATACACGCAATTACACAATAAACTCTACTACTACTTCGCTCTCTGTATTCTCTCAGTAAGTCCTGTACTTGCAGAAGGAGACACAAATAATAGTAGTAACCCAGTAGCAGCAGCCACTGGAAACGTTACAAATCAAGCTGTCCAATTTCAAAATAACGGAGCACCAAGTCGTCAATCTTTCGGTAATAACATTTCGTGTAATGGAAGCACGATGACTTTTTCTCCTTTTTATATGGGCAACGATACGGAACCACAAACTGAAGATGGTTACGTAATTACAGAGAACTGGGGTTTTCAAATAAACTTTTCAGTTCCATTAAATAGAGATCTGACTAAGCAATGCGAACGTATGGCAGAAAGTCAGATACAAAAAAACAAATTAGACTTTGAGCTGGTTCGTGCATTAAAATGTGCAGAGCTACAGCAAAAGGGCTTTACCCTGCTACCCGGGTCACGTGTATATCACATATGCTCCGACGTAGTAC
>VTLG01001861.1_pt1 | contig 21992 bp, 25 predicted proteins | sample 4694571 | NCBI WGS metagenome assembly VTLG01 (sample SAMN12604809, study PRJNA352737) | marine metagenome | biome: ENVO:00000447; feature: ENVO:00000209|ENVO:00000569|ENVO:01000036; material: ENVO:00002151; isolation source: viral sequences binned using virsorter ... | reverse complement strand
TTTTCTTCGGGCAAGTCCGACACTGACAATCTCTTGAAAAATCGTTTGAAATAGGGTAAGGTACCCTACTCTAAAAAATTTTTAAAAAATGGAAAATGTTTCTAATTTAGAAAGCTTAGATACGAATACGCTGAAGTTGATTCTCCGAAAAGCCTTGGTTGAGCAGCAAGAAAAGGGGCAAAAGGACTTTTTGCAGTTTGTCAAGATGGTTTGGCCTGATTTTGTCCAAGGGCATCATCACAAGGTCTATGCTGAGAAGCTGAATCGCGTCGCGAACGGAGAATTGAAGCGATTAATCGTGAATATGCCTCCAAGACACACAAAATCGGAATTTGCGTCTCATTTGTTCCCCGCATTCTTCATGGGTCGACATCCGAAGGCAAAACTGATACAAACGACGCATACAGGGGAGCTGTCAATCCGTTTTGGACGAAAAACAAAAAATCTGCTGGAATCCGAAGAATATTCTAAAGTATTTCCGGGCGTCACTCTTGCAACTGATTCAAAAGCTGCAGGACGCTGGGAGTCTAATCATGGTGGTGAGTATTTTGCTGCTGGCGTCGGTGGCGCTATTACTGGCCGTGGCGCTGACCTACTTATCATTGATGATCCACATAGTGAGCAGGACGCTCTTTCCCCCACGGTCCTAGAAGGACATTACGAGTGGTACACGTCCGGTCCACGCCAAAGGCTTCAGCCTGGAGGCGCGATCGTGCTCGTCATGACGCGTTGGTCCATAAAAGACCTCACCGGCAAATTGCTCGAGGCCCAGGCCAAGGACGACATTACAGACCAATGGGAGATAGTCGAGTTTCCAGCCGTCATAAACGACAAGCCGATGTGGGGGAACTTCTGGGACATGGACGGATTGATGAAGGTCAAGGCCTCCATTCCAGTCTCCAAGTGGAACGCGCAGTGGATGCAGAATCCAGTCGCCGAGGAGGGTGCGCTCATAAAGCGTGAATGGTGGAAGAAGTGGGAGAAGGAGAAGATTCCGGAGTTGCAGTACATAATACAGTCATTTGACACGGCGTTCTCCAAGAAGGAGACTGCCGATTTCTCAGCCATTACGACGTGGGGCGTTTTTGAGCCGTCCGAGGACCAAAAGCCGTGCATCATCCTGTTGGACGCGAAGCGCGGACGATGGAACTTTCCCGAGCTGAAGGAAGTCGCCAAAAAGGAATACGCCTACTGGGAGCCGGAGATGGTTCTCGTTGAGGCGAAGGCGTCCGGGGTTCCCCTTACGCATGAGCTGCAGAAGGCCGGCATCCCCGTAATTAACTTTACACCGTCGAAAGGAAATGATAAACACTCAAGGGTAAATAGCGTGGCACCTATTTTTGAATCAGGCGCAGTCTATGCGCCAGTTGACAGACGTTGGGCAGAAGAAGTCATCGAAGAGTGCGCGGCATTTCCTTTTGGAGACCATGACGATTATGTGGACAGCATGACACAGGCGCTTATGCGCTATCGCCAGGGTTACTATGTTGAACTGCAGGACGATTTTAAGGATGAGGAAAAGGAACATAAAACGCAACGTGAGTACTACTGATGGCTAAACCGCAACTAGCATCCAGTAGGGCATTATCAAAACGAGGATATGACCGAGAGCCAAGCACCGTCACTGAATATTCAAACGGCATAGGTTCATTGGAGGAAATAGATCCTAACAGCGGTGAGCAGGGATGGATCGACGTCGCGAAGGACGTCGGCAAGAACGCCAACTGGGGAGCGGTCGCTGCAAACCAGCTCAGGCTGGTTCCCGAATATATGACAGAACTGCTCCCCGGCATCAGGAACCTTATGCCCATCGCCCTTGGAACCGGGGCCAAGACCTGGGGCGACTGGTGGGAGGGTCAGAAGTACGTCGGACCCAAGGATTTTCCGGCGAGGCTCACGCACACCCACCTGCAGGGAGACGACAAGCTGGGGGTTCAGGGCTTCAGAAAAATTTCAAAGAACCAGACAGACAATAAGGAATCTCAAGAATATTTAGGGGCGTTAATGAATAATGCCATCAGCGATGACCAGATTTTCAGCTGGATCCTACCTCTTGCGAAAGAGGGGGGATGGGACGTGAGTTCAAAGGAAGAAGCGTCTAAGATGTTTAATGAAAACGAGGAGTTTAATACAGCTGTTAATACGTTCATAGACGAACTTTCCAACATGCCAGGATATGAAAATGCCATGATATTCGGGCGTGATTATTTCACGCAGGGTGATGACTACTACATAAAGAATTTTAAGGAACGACCCGGCTTCAACGTCGCGTGGACCCATCATGACGACCTCGCCCTCCCGGGACTGGGAGTCTTCAAGGTGAACGACGACGGCCAGCTTTCATTACTCACGGCTGGAGCCTTCAACTATGAGGGAATTCCAGGATTCGAGCAGCTTCAGAAGAAGGGCTACTGGGGGATAGACCCATCCGCGTACGGCGGAACGGAGGACAACCCGGCGGGAATGCACAAGTATCAGATGATGTTCGACGAGGAGAATCCTTACACGCAGATCGCCTCACAGCTGACGGCGCTTCCAATGAGCATGGTTTTCAACCCCGCAAGCGCGAGAAACATAATGCACCTTCCTCAGAAACTTAAGTCGATGAGCTATTTGAAGTCATTGAATCCGGCGGCGCACACGCGTCCTTGGCTGAGCAAGGGCAAGCAGCCTTCTCCGGGATTCGGAATTCCAAACATATCCAGACAACCGGGCATGCTGGAGCAGGCGGCCGTAAACGCGACAATGGTGGGGCCTCTCATCAGGAGCGGTATTTCAGGCGCCAAGGGCGTGAAAACGAGCCCTAAAACCGCGACGGCTGCGGGAATAACCGGCCTGATGCCACTCTACGGACATTACGGACCTGAAGGTCTTCAGTAAAAAATGGCTGTTGGAGTAGTACAGGGAATAACAGCCCTTCGACAGGCAGGAAATCTAGCTTCCAAGTTCGAGGCCCTTCCAATAGTATCAAAAATTCTTAAATTTGATCCAGTTGAAGGTCCGAAGATGATTGACTATTCAGCGAATAAAATTTTAAAGCACACAAAGCCAACATCCCAAAAAACCGCTCAAGATAATCAAATACGATTGCAAGATGAAGCACTTCAGACGGCATTTACTGTAAAAAAGTGGGATGACCCCACTAAAGGAGATATAGTAGGAGCTGCCGCTAAAGATTTAGGTAAGTCTAAAGGTTTTGTGCGTGCCGTTGTTAATAGAAATAAAGATTTATTTTCAGAGACAGATCTTAAAAATATTAAAACCAATCAAACTATTATGCACAAAGGAGGTGGTCAAAAAAATATTGTTCCTTTAAGGGATGATGTTAGACAAATGATCCTTAGAAATTTTAGTGAACCCGTAGAAGGAGTTAAGCTTCCTGATGAATTTATGGCGTGGAAAGATAAAAATAATCCTCTTAATTATCTTTTACGAGGTACTATGTACTTAAATAAAATAAAAGAAGATAAGCTTATTCCCAAAAACGTAAAGAAAAATTTTTTTGACGTTCAAAATTTATCAGATACTATTTACAGTAGAAAGTGGAATCAGCAGCAAGTCTTTAAGGATTTGAATAAAAATCCAATCTATAAGGAATTAAAGAATAAAAAGGATTATGAATCAATGAATGCGGTTCTTGATGCTTTCAGAAAATCATACATAAAACTTCTAAGTCCTTCAATGAAGTCAAAAGGAAACTTTATGGAAAAAGAAGCAAGACTGATAAAAGATTTTAATAAAACTAATAATACAAATATTAAAACTTTTCAAGAAATAGAAAAAGTCAGGACTGCAGCTCAGAGATATGGAAAAGGAAAAAGTGAAGTGGAGGGGTTTAAAAAAGTATTGAGGGAATTTGGATATGGAAAAAAAGAATTTCCTTTAATGGAGTTGGAGTTAAAAAGAATAAGGGATCTGCTTGGAAAGGATAAATGGAAACCTTTCATTGAAAGGGTGGAAAAAAGACAGCCAGGATTGTTTTTAAGTGGCTTGAAGAAAAAATATCCTACTGCTGTTGAAAAGTATGGTGTGAGGGGAGAGGTAACACAAAAATATACTAAAGGTATTAATTACCTAAAACATGAGATTGCAAAAATATTAGGATTTGATCCCATAACGATGCCTCCAAAATCTTTGGATAATTTAGAAAAAATGATCTCCAATATGGGTGCGCATGCAACGCATCACAGAATTGCTGGAAAGGGTGGCGCTAATCCTGCGTCATGGGACATTAATCTTGGACTTACAAATCTTTATGCTGAAAAAAGTAAAGTTTTGCAAAGAATGACAAAAGCCATTGAAAGTGGAGATCCCGTAGCTTGGTATAAAAAAATGAAAAGTAGCCGAGGAAGAGATTTTAGGTGGGATTTTGAAATAGATAAAGCGGCCCTTATGAAAATGAGACATAAATTGGAAACGGGTGACCAGACATTTGGAAGAAATTTAAACTGGCAGGCACTTGAGAGATGGATGAAAAGAGTAGGTTTTGAAAAAGCTAAGAATGAAAAAAATACTAACATGATGGATTACTTCAAAAATTTGGAACCTTTAGAAACTGAATTTGGAACCTTTAAAGAAGGTGGCTTGATTAACGAACATTTAACTGATACAATACCGCCCAAGAGAGGACCCATGCCGCAAGGACTGCCATTACTAGACCCATTGGAAAGCATTGATCGTTCACAGCGACAGAATTTTGCCGTTGGGGGATTCGCGAATCTGTTCGGAAAGCTTGGACGAGTTCCAAAGGCCGTAGGAAGATTTGGCGATCTTAAAAAACCTTCATTGGCTAAACCGCAGGCGACGACTGAAGTTGTCGTAGGACAGGCAGTAGAAGATAAGCCGGCGATGTTTCTTTCAACCGTGAACGCGATTGAAGAAATGCCGGATGCGGCGAACATGAACGCGCAGCAGTGGCTTGGAACAATTAGAAATAAGCCTGGCGTGTCCGCAACGGAGCTTGATGAATTCGGTCTTGAAGCGATGCTCACGAACATGCACAAAGCCAATCCCAAGCAGAAACTTACAAAGGCGCAGCTCATTGAAAACTACAACCGTGAGATGCCTAAGATTGACATGGACATAGCGATCGCGGAGCCTGTTTCAAGAGGCGGAAAGGATCTCGCTAAAATGCTTCTGCAGGTAAGGGAGAAGAGAGGACAGCGTTATCATGAGGAGGGAGCGGACATATTCTCCAATGACGCAAGACTATTAACGGACCTTCACCAGCCGCCGCAGGACAGGGTGGGATTTGTTTTGAGGGGAAAGCTAATTGACATTATGAAGGGGACAACGCACACGGAAGGAGTTGGTGATGATGTACAAGACTTTTTTCTTCTGAGGCCTCAAGGAAAACAGAGTTTTCAATTTGATACAGGTTCAAAGTTTAAGAACATGTGGGAGAAGGCGTTTCCAAACTTGTTCCATACGACAAACAACATTGTAAAGCAGGGGTACCGTGATGAACTGTCGACGCTTGTTCCATCACAGGACGTGACGAAACTCTCAATTGCAAAGAATATTCCAGAGGAGCAGGCGTTCGAGGAGCTTTATCAGGCGCTTAACATTTTTGATAGGCAGGTGATGACGGCAGATGTCCCAATTCCCTTCTGGACGAAGAAATTGCTCTACCGTTTAGGCGACATGAGCGAGGGAAGGGGATTCTTTTACAAAAGCAAAAGAACTCCGGCGCACGAAGGAGCACAATTCATACCCGGAGGGTCCGGATACGGCGAATTGAAGTTCTATCAGAACTTTGATACGGGTGCCGTAAGGGCGAAAGAGGGAACATACAAGTCAGGTCACTTCAGCGGAGAGGTTTTCCAGGGCAATACTGGCAATTCACCCTTTGGTTGGCTTAGGTTCAGTGAAAGAATTGATGAAAATGGACGAAAAATCCTTATGGCCGAGGAAATTCAGTCCGATTTGCACCAAGCAGTGGCGCAAAAGGGCTATAATTACGCTCCACGGCTCGATAAGCATGACGTTCTTGCCGAAATGGGCGAATTCGCGAAGCAATTGGACACAAAGAAGCAAACTTTGGAGTCAACACGGCTTAGGAAGGATGCAATCAAGCAACTTCCAAGAGTTGAGCGTGAATCACCGGCAAATGTCGCTGAATTGAAGAATATTGAGAAGGCGATAAAGAAATTGATTGGAGATGTGAAGAAATTGCAGAAAAAAGTGGAAGATCAGGCTAAAGCAACTGGAAGAAGCGGTCAGGTGCACCCTGATACCGCATTCAAGAAGTCAGAGAACTACGCGAAGCTGTTCATGCAAGGACTGATGAAGATGGCGAATGACAAGGGATATGATGGGATTGCCCTTTCAAGCGGAAAGATGAAAAAGGCGCACGGATCCATTCCTAAAGGTGGGGATAAGTTCTACGATGAAATTGGAGTGAAGGCTATGAAAAGAATGGCTAAGAAAAGCGGATTCAAGTTCACTGATACAACAATTGTTGACGGGAACGGATTTACGTGGGAGAAGATCCCATTGATTGAAATGAGGGACATTAATACTGGAATTAGAATTCCAGGGGAAGCGACCATTCCAGTTTATAAAAAAGGTGGTATTGTTAACAAAAAAATGGTAAAGAAGTAAAATGGCTATAACATCTAGAGGGCCCGCTTCTGGGGCAATAGAAAAAGCAATTGACGCTCTAACGGACAGTTTGGAAATAGGAGAAGGAGCTGATATATCAGTTCCTGACGAAAATGTTACTACTGAAGGTGGAGTGGAGATTACTAATCTTCCAGACGGTGGAGCTGAAATAAACACGGATCCCAACGCACCAATTGACCAATCGCAGATTCCTTTCAATGGGAATCTTGCTAATTTCATTGAAGACAATGATCTTCAGACATTATCCAACAAGCTGGTTGCGGCATATGAATCCGATAAGATGTCCAGAAAGGACTGGGAGGACACGTATGTCAAGGGACTTGACATGCTTGGATTCAAGTACGAGGACCGCACGCAGCCTTTCGAGGGCGCGGCCGGAGTCGTGCATCCATTGCTAGCTGAATCAGTTACGCAGTTCCAGGCGCAAGCGTATAAGGAACTGTTACCGCCGGCAGGACCGGTTAATACTGAGATTGTCGGTGAAATTACTCCTGAAATTGAAGAGCAGGCGAAGCGCGTCAAGGACTACATGAATTATCAAATTACGCAGATTATGAAGGAGTACGATCCTGACATGGATTCACTCCTCTTTTATCTTCCCCTATCAGGCTCCGCATTCAAGAAAACCTACTACGATTCCCTATTAAAAAGACCAGTTTCAAAGTTTGTCTCTTCAGAGGACTGTGTCGTCAACTATATGGCGACATCCCTTGAAGAAGCTTTTAGAATTACGCACGTAACCAAAATTGACTCCAATGAATTAAGAAAGCAACAGGTCAATGGGTTCTACCGTGATATAGAAGTTAACACTGGCGCCGTTAACACCATCAGCGATGTGACATCAAAAGTTGATGAGTTGCAAGGTGTCAGTGATACAATAGCATCAGACGATGACGAGCATTTTATTTTGGAGATGCACGTTGACGCGGACGTTCCAGGATTCGAGGATCCAAACGGGGTCAAGCTGCCTTACATTATTTCCATTGATCAGTTCTCCACGAAAGTTTTAGGAATAAGAAGAAACTGGGTGGAGCAGGATCCGGAAAAAAGACGAATTAATTATTTTACGCACTACAAATTCCTCCCAGGACTGGGCTTTTACGGCTTTGGTCTGATACATATGCTTGGTGGATTGTCAAGAACAGCAACTAGTGTTTTGCGGCAGTTAGTTGATGCAGGAACTCTTGCCAATCTTCCAGCAGGCTTCAAGGCACGCGGCATGAGAATACGAGACCATGACGAGCCGTTGCAGCCAGGAGAATTCAGGGATGTTGATGTAACAGGAACTTCCATCAAGGAATCACTGTTGCCACTTCCATACAAGGAGCCATCGCAAACTTTATTTGCCTTATTGGGCTTCTGCGTTGACGCAGGGAAATCTTTCGCGGCAATTGCGGACATGAAGCTTGGGGAAGGCAACGAGCAGAATCCAGTTGGAACAACACTGGCATTGCTGGAAAGAGGAACGAAGGTTATGAGCGCGATACATAAAAGATTGCACTATGCGCAACGATTGGAATTTCAATTGCTTGCACGCTGCATTCAAATGTTCCTGCCTCCTGAATATCCTTACATGGTCAAGGGCGGAAATAGAACGATCAAGCAAAGCGATTTTGATGAAAGAGTGGATATTCTACCAGTTTCAAACCCTAACATATTCTCCATGTCACAGCGTGTCATGCTGGCTCAGCAGCAACTGCAAATGGCAATGGCCAATCCGGCATTGCATAATTTGCGTGAAGCATACAGAAGAGTCTATCAGGCGCTGGATGTGGATAACATTGACGCGATCCTGAAACCGGATCCAGGAAATCCTCCACCAAAAAGTCCAGCAATGGAAAATTCAGAATCAATGCGAGGACAAGAACCAAAAGCATTTCCGCAGCAGAATCATAAGGCCCACATAGAGGCGCATGCGGAATTTATGTTTACACGACCAGTTCAAATTAACACTCAGGTATACGCAATGATGGAAGGCCACATACTCCAGCATATTGGAATTATGGCAGCGGAGCAGGTTGATGAGGCCATGAAACCGCAGGCGGAGGAATTGCAAAAACAGATACAGCAAATGCAGCAGCAGGCCCAGCAAAATCCAATGATGCAGCAACAAGTTGCACAGCAAACACAGCAAATGCAGCAGCAGTTTCATGTAATGAAAGAATCACAAATCGCCGTTGTCGAAGCTCAATTGATCAAGGAAATGGCTCAAGAGGAAACTCAGCGAAGCGGACTTGAAGAGCAGGACCCTCTGGTTAAACTTAAACAGCAGGAAATTGACCTTAAGGCAGCTGAACTGCAGCAAAAAGGAGAGCACGATCAAACCAAGATGCTTATGGAGACAGCCGTTGATGCAGAAAAGCTTGACTTGGAAAGAGAAAAAATATCTAGTAGCAATGAATTAGGCATGGTAAAAGAATCTTTTGGCTTGCTTAAAGATCAGGCAAAGGATACGACAACCGAGATTAAAGAGGATGTCATAAGACTGCGGGAGACCGCTAAGAACCGAAGCAATGAAAAAATTGCGGCGATGAGGGAGAGAGGAAAGGCTAATGGAAAATCAAAACGTAGCTAAGATAGCAAATGTAATGCAAAAGGCTGAAAAGCTCATTACAGATGAACTGAAAAAAAACCCAGGTCATGACCTTTTGGTCGCGGCTGGATTAATGGCGGTTACGCGCAATTTATACATACGATCACTGGGGCCTGAAGAGGCGCAGAAAATATTTGCAGTTATGCTGGATTCGTTTATAATGGCCGACGAAATGTATTATGGCGAGAACCATGATACGCCACCAACAATTCACTAGGAGGTAAACATGAAGTTATTGAAAGATATTTGGAATCACTTGAAGGAGTGGAACGATTGGTCCATGAAGGACTGGATTAAAGCGGGCATTGTCTGCGTCGTTGTTCTCGTGGTTCTGAAAATGATAATCATACCGGGCGCATAAATTAGGAGAATAATAAAATGGCATTCAATTGGAGAGGTAAGAATCAACCTAGTCCTCGTCATCCAAGCGGAACGTATATTGATAATTTAAATGTTCCATCAAAAGGCGACAGAGGTCAAGGATTCAGTTGGACTGGGTCAAGACATGACGGGGGCGTAAACCCCATTAACAAATTTAATAGAGCTCAAGTTCATAAAAACAGATCCAATGCAACCGGTTCCATCGGAGGTGGGGGTCGTTCTAAGCTTGACAACCAACGAGGCTTTAGCTGGCAGGGGCCTAGTAATTTTACGCCTCATCATTATGTTCAAAATTTTAACAAAAATGCAAACATACCGGCCTCAGTTTTAAGTGATGACGAGGCTTTTGCTTTCACGGATGAAAATCTGGGTAAAAATATCCTTCAGGATGCCGGAAGAATGGTCAGTGATCTTACTCCTGATATTGATATAAGAATGCCGGGGATTATGGGGTTGTTCGGTGATTTGGGAAAAAGCATAGGACAAAATAGAAGAGATCATAAAATTATTAATAAGGCTTTTGGAAGAGCATCACCACGTAAAAATGCCGAATTCTTCGACCGTCATATTCCTGTCGGAACTTCGTGGCGGGACATAGGAGAAGGAACAGGTTTAAGTGACGCAGGCAAGGCGGCGATGAATCGTTTTAATCGCGCAGGAATCACTGATCAAGTGATGGCGAGATTCTTGAACCCCAATGATAAATGGGGTGGAAACGAAGCGTGGCTGGCTTCCCATGCCGGAGCTGAAGGGGCGGAAGATTTTAAGCAGGGAATGTCGTTCATTAAGAATGCAAAAGACAGCGCTCAATTAGCGCGTAGTCTTGTGGCAAACCAGCAACAAGGTCCAGGAACTGATACAAGAGCCAACCAAAATTTCGTAGATGTAAAAAATGCAATGGAAGCAATGAGTGGTTTGGGTATTGCTCCGAAGGCTGATGAAATATGGGAAGGCGTTACAGAAGACATTACGGCTGACGTAGGAGGAGACATTACCGAGGATATATATGGAGCTTATCCAGGTCCAGAGGACGATGTTCTTTGGGGAGAGCCAAATCCTAATTATTATGAAAGTAGGGGTTTATATGAGTCACCTTTAACCGATGATTTTTATAATGAACAACTGATTGATAAAACACCAGAAAGACCATCGCATTCAAAACACATTTGGCGTCCACGTGATAGTGTTTATCCATTGAATTCTGTTATGAATGAAGATGAGATTACGCCTAATTATTTAGATCCAAGCTATTTTGAGCAATACATAACGGTAGACGATGACGAAGAAATGATTCCGAAATATAATAATCCGAGAATAAATCCAGCTTGGAATAGATAGGAGGCTAACACCTCATGCCAGATTATGGTGATGCTTATGGTTTTGGGAGCGGAACAGTTGTCGATACCAGCAACCGGCCCGATTGGGCAGGTTCAGGTCGTCCACAAGGACCGGCAGGCGGACCGCCACCTCCAGAACCAGTATTTATACCACCCCCAAGTATACCTCCAGGAGAACCAGGAGGCCCAGGATATATAGAGCCACCCCCAGTACAAACAACAGTAGATACAAGTGGCGGAGACGACACTGGCTCCGGATTCACAAGCGACACCACGACCAATCCTTACTACACGACTGAAGGAACTTTCATCCCGGAACAAAGACCCCTTCAGACTGTCACAGATCCAATCACCGGTGAAATCATTAGTGGCCCAAGTGCCTTGATGGTTGGAAATGTCATTGCCGACGCACTGGCAAACCAAGCTGTAAACGATCCGGTAAACCCAGGATTGGCTTTAAGTTGGGACTACAATATAAATAATCCAGATAGAATAGGGAGTTATGAGAATGGTGTTTTAGTAGACCCCTCCGGTAATCCTATGATGCAGAATACTCCTACACTAGGTTCAATAATGGCTGTTGATTCCTCCGGAAATCCTATACTGGATTCAAGCGGAAATCCCATTCTAACCAGTTTTGGAACTCAGATTGTGGGGGATGTTCAGCAGAGCTTAGCCCAGCAGGGCCCCGTGGATCTGAGCCTGTACGGCGCTCTAGGGCCGACTGGTTTTTGGGACAATATCATGAGCCCCACCGAACTAAGTGATTATCAGGATTCGTTTTGGAGGGACTACAGCGCTCCAGGAGGCGGCGGTGGATACCAAGATTACGGATGGGGTGACTATTACGGCGACAGGCGAGACGCGAAGATGCAGTTTCTGGCTGCATTAGAAGCAGGACCTTATGGTAAGAACCTGGAGCAATCAGGATTTTTTAATGAATTAGTACCACAATATCACCCAGATGAAGCAAGAGAGGCTTTAGAAAGGGGAATTTTTTCAGGAATGTATGGAAAACCAGGACAAGTGGGAATATCAGGTGAGGGAATGAAAAGAATGATTAGAAGTTATGGTTCAGGACTTACAAGTCCTCACTATAAAAATATAGCAACCTACGCGAAGGGTGGTATAGTAGGATTATTGGGAGTTTAATATGTTACAATTACTTTTAAAACCATTACTAGGCGTCGCCGGACAAGCGGTTTCCGGATTCATTGAAACCAAGAAAGCGAAGGCCGAGAACAAGCTGACAGAAATAAAAGCCAACACTAAATTGAAGCAGCAACAGATCGCCGGCGAAGTTTCGTGGGAAGCGTCTGCCGTTGACCAGATGAAAGGCAGCTGGAAAGACGAATTTGTTTTGCTTGCCCTGATGATTCCCGCAATTTTGGTCTTCATTCCTGGAATGACGGAGCACGTGGAACGGGGCTTTGAGGCACTTCATAAATTGCCGGACTATTACAAGCACCTCTTATATTTAAGCTGCAGTGTCAGCATGGGCGTGAGAATGGCTCCAGGCGTTAAAGGATTATTTAAGAAAAAATGATAACACCGGAGAGACTTAGCGCGTGGAGGATTTTTCCGCGCTTGTTGATTACGATGTACGGAATGGCATTCTGGAGAACGACGGAATGGTTCATGCAACTGCCTGATCCGACAAACGCCCAATCGGCTTTTGTTTCGGTAATTGTAGGCGCAGGGGCGGCGTGGTTTGGGCTCTATGTCGGAGGAACGAAGCACGCGAAAATTATAACCAAGGTGGAGAACAAGGAATAATGCCATTCAAATCCGCAAAACAACGAGCTTATTTATACGCCAATGAGCCTCAAATCGCCAAGAAGTGGGCATCGGAGCATGGAAACAGAATTCAGAAAAACAAGGGTGGTGACGTATCTTCCTTGTCACAGTCAAGAAAAAATGCTAAACCCCCTAAAGGGGTTGCAAAAGGTTGTGGCGCCGTAATGAAAGATAGAAGAAAAGTCACACTTATAACATAGGAGGAACAATGCCAACAGTAGGCAGTAAGAAATTTGCATATACACCAGCCGGAAAGAAGGCTGCGGCGGCACATGCAAAAACCACTGGACAAAAAGTTTCAAAAGCTTATAAGAAAGGTGGTAAAGTAAAAATGCGCAAAGGCGGAAGCGCAAAAAAATAGGAGAAAATAATGGTTGGAAAAATACATGCAAGACGCGAAAAGCGTGCAACGCCAGGAAAGAAATTTGGCACTACTACCTATAAAGGCGGTGGAAGGGTCAAGAAACAGGCTGGCGGCCCAATGAAGCAAGGCTATAACGCCAGGCTTGATGAATCACTAGGCGCAAGGCATCCAGGAGCGACAGGCTCTTTGGCTGGAAGGCGTGCCATGAGTCAGGGCGCGGAAAGAGCTGCAGGAAGAGGAGCTTTTTCTGGAGCCAGCACCATGGCTAAAAAAGGCGGTTCCATCAAGAAAGCCAAAGGCGGCAGAGTTAAGGCTATGACTGGCGGAATGAAAGCTAAAAAGAAAAAGTAGTTGATTCTTTTTGATTTTTAGTGTATACTTCCATTAATGGAAGATACAACCGCTATCTACGTGATCCTGAAAAGGATTCGTGAGCGCAAAGAACAACTGAAAAATATTATTGCCGGAGGCATTCACGACTTTAACGAGTACAACAAATCTGTTGGTGAATACAAAGGCTATAACATAATGGAACAGGAAATACAGGACCTGCAGAAAAAAGAAGATGGAGATACCGAAACGTAAATTCGCACTCGAAGAAAAAGATCTATCAGTAGAGGCGGATGAAAATAACAAAATTGCTGAAGAGAAGGAGAACCGTTTTGTTGCAAAAATACAACAAGAGGCTCTTGAAAATATAGAACATAAGAATACTGATAAGGCTTTAGAAAGATTACCTGACCCTACAGGATGGAGAATTTTAGTTCTCCCCTATCAGGGACAAGGAAAAACTAAGGGTGGAATAATACTGTCTGATGAGACAATCGAGGAGCGGGGCTATACAACAGTTACGGGTCTAGTATTAAAGGTTGGACCTGATGCCTATAAAGACAAAGAGAGATTTTCTAACGGACCATGGTGCAAGAAAAACGACTGGATAATATTCGGCCGCTACGCCGGGTCCCGTTTTGGAATAGAGGGTGGTGAAGTGAGAATACTTAATGATGACGAGATAATCGCCGTGGTAAAGGACCCGGAGGATATCTTGCAATACAAATAACAGGAGTAGATTATGCCTGCAGAAGCTAAGGTGCAAAGCCAAGCCGAGGCGGATGAAAAAATGGTGGACCTTCCCTCAGAAGGAAAATCCATTGATGTTGAGCTGCCCAAGGAATCTGAAAAACTTGTCAATTCAGATGATGACAAGGATATAGATGTTGGGGAGAAGGAGGTTGTCGTTGAAGAAAAGGCGGCTTCCGAAACTGAAGTAGAGGACTACGGTAAAAAAGTACAGTCCCGTATTGATAAATTAACCAAGAAACTGCGTGAATCTGAAAGACGAGAGGCGGCGGCCATTGACTTTGCACAAGGAGTGCAGGGAGAGGCTAACCAATTAAGGCAAAGGGCCGGAAATCTGGATCGTGGATACATCGCTGAATATGAACAGCGTGTAAAGGCGGAGACAGAGGACACTAAAGCCAAGCTTAAAACGGCCATGGATGCCGGTGATGCGGATGCGGTAATTGCCGCACAGCAGGACCTGGCAAGATTGGCTGTAGAGTCGGAAAGGGCCAAAGCCACCATTGCCCAAAGGCAGAGGATGGCAAAAGCGGCTCAAAGTCCGGCAGCGGAGCAGTATCAGCAAGCCCCACAACAACCGCAATATCAGCCAGAAGCCCCACCTCCAACGCCGGATCCAAAGGCTGAGGATTGGGCTGAAAAGAATGACTGGTTTGGGAAGGATGAACCTATGACCTTGACAGCGTTCTCAATTCATCGTAAACTGATAGAAAAAGGTGTTGACCCTTCTTCAGATTCATACTATAGTGAATTGGATACACAACTTAGGGAAAATTTTCCCCATAGGTTTGATAAAAGTTCAACGCCGACGCAAACGGTTGCCTCTGCAAACAGAGGCGGTCCTGTTACTAGGCGCAAAGGCACAGTGAGACTCACACCATCACAGGTAGCCATCGCAAAAAAACTAGGTGTGCCACTAAGCGAATATGCGAAGTACGTGAAGGAGTAGGCATATGAAAAAAGCAATGAAAACACAAAAACTACCATCACGCGAGTCTGAAACCAGAGAGAAAGCTTCTCGAAGGAAACCATGGGCTCCACCGTCATCACTAGATGCACCACCTGCACCAGCTGGATTTATCCATCGCTGGATTAGGGCCGAATCTGTAGGACAGATGGATCAAAAAAATGTATCCGCTAGACTACGCGAAGGTTGGGAATTTGTCCGAGGGGATGAATATCCTGATACTGAATGGCCTCAAATTGATTCAGGTAAATATAATGGTGTCATAGCTGTTGGAGGTTTAATGCTAGCGCGAATTCCTAAGGAAACGGTAGCAGAGCGTAAAAAATATTTTGCACAAGTAACGCAGGATAAGGACGACGCAATTGCAAACGATCCTTTGAAGGACCAACATCCTAGCATGCCGATCTCGAAAGAGAGAAGCACTCGCGTAAGTTTTGGTGGCAAAAGAAACACTTAGTTTCCTCCACAAAAATTACACAATTTTTACACACCCATGAGGGGTGTGTATAATATTTTACTATGAGGAAAAATCATGGCTAATAAAGACGCGCCATTTGGTTTAAGACCCGTAGGGGAATTAGGAAGTGACGTCAATAATGGCGGAACTTCTAAATATTTGATCGCATCCGGTTACGGAACTGCGATCTATAAAGGCGATGCTGTAGTTATGCTAGCTACTGGATATGTTGCTGTTAACAACGACGCAACTTCTCTGACTAAAAATGTTGGAGTTTTCAATGGCTGCTTTTATAATGATCCTACTACTCAAAAACCAACTTGGTCCAATTACTACCCTGGTAGCATTACGCCTACCGTGGGTAATATTGAAGCGTTCGTCTATGACGATCCGAATAAACTCTTCGAAATTCAATGTTCAGGAACATTGGCGCAAACAGCGGTTGGCGGTAATGCTGATCTCGCAACATATGTTGCGGGCGCAACAATAAACGGTCAATCAAAGCAAGAAATGGCGGCTTCGGCTGCTGGTTCTGCGGCAACTCTTAGAATACTTAGAATTAGCGAAGATCCAGAAAACAGTGATATTTCTAGTGCTAATGCGAATTGGGTCGTAAGATTCAATGAACATGTGTACTATGCTGACACTGCTGGAATTTAACCTAGGGAGATAATCAATGGTCATTTCACGTATGCAATTGGTCAAAGAGCTCGAACCAGGTTTAAATGCTTTGTTTGGGTTGGAATACGACCGCTACGAAAATCAAGATAAGGAAATCTTTGATACAGAGAGTTCCGATCGTGCGTTCGAAGAAGAAGTGATGCTTGGTGGATTTGCCGATGCTAGTGTAAAACCTGAGGGTCAAGGGGTAACCTATGAAGACGCTCAAGAGACTTACACTGCAAGGTACACTCACGAAACCATTGCTTTGGCTTTCTCATTAACTGAAGAAGCCGTAGAGGATAACCTTTACGACAAGATTAGCACTCGATATACAAAGGCATTGGCACGTTCAATGGCCAACACTAAACAAGTAAAAGCTGCAAACGTTCTTAACAGAGCGTTCAACAGTTCTTACCTTGGTGGTGATGCGAAGGAGCTTTGCGCTACTGACCATCCTACACTTAGTGGGGACCAAAAAAACGAATTGTCAACTGCTGCTGACATCAATGAAACTTCATTGGAACAAGCTATGATCGACATTGCTAGCATGAAAGACGAAAGAGGATTAAAAATTGCTTTAAGAGGCATGAAATTAATCATCCCAGTCAATCTTCAGTTTGTTGTTGAAAGATTACTTAAATCGCCAGGTAGAGTAGGCACTGCTGATAATGATATCAATGCGTTAAAAACAATGGGAATGGTTCCACAAGGATATGTGGTTAACAACTTCCTAACGGATACTGACGCTTGGTTCTTAAAAACAGATGCTCCTAATGGAATGAAACATTTCACTAGAGCGCCTATTAGAACTGCGATGGAAGGTGACTTCGATACTGGAAACGTTAGATATAAAGCAAGAGAAAGATACAGCTTCGGCTGGTCTGACTGGCGCGGAATATTTGGCTCTCCAGGAGCATAAAACTAATTAAGGAAGGGCGAAGTTAGTTCGCCCTTCCTATCCTAGTAAATAGTTATGCAGACTGGCTAGGCAGACGGTATAGAGACGGCATAACAAAAGGTCTATACAACCAAAGGAGAAAATCATGGGTAACACGACTTTTTCGGGTCCGGTAAAAACGGGTCCAGTAATTAGCGGAGCCACAGCAGGTGGCTATCGCGGTCTTGATCTTAAGGACACTAACTGGGTAGTAAACTCATTAGTTCGTTATTTTCAAGAACCAACAGCGGCAGATACAGACGGTATTTGCGCTTCACAAACAACTACAGCTGCGGCTAATTTGACGTTGGACGGTGCTTTATGCGCCACTATCAATGGCAATTCAGTTTATGCACCTTCAGTTTCGGGAACAGCAGCAACTGCTGACGGAGCGTGGGCAAGAAAAATTGGCATCACAAGTGATGGTGACGAGAGAACCGTTACTTATACTGTTTACGGTACAGATGTTGATGGCAAAGCCTTGAGCGAAGCGGTCACAGGACCAAACGCCACAACTGTATATACTACTAACAGTACAGCTGCTAACTTCAAGACTGTAACTAGAATAGCTACAAGCGCGGCTACCGTCGGTAACGTTACCGTGGGAACAGCGGCTGTGGCAGCTGATGTCTATTGCAGAGCGTTAGGTGTTATTCCTTATCAATCTACCATTACTGGTATTAAGATTTGGGTAGCAGAAGCGTTTAATGCTGGAACAGCGGATCCAATTGAAATTGGAAAATCTGATGATCAGGATTATTTAGCTGACGTTGCTACTGGAATAATGAGAGCAGTTACAACTACTGGTAATACTGGTGCGGCTGTAACTGTGGATGCTACGCAAAGTGCAGTTTGGAAGAGCGTATTACAAGAGGAGACTGGTTCAGACAGCGTTGCTTATGACTCTGATGTTCAGGCAGTGTTGACTTATACTCCAACTGGAGCATTATCTACAGCTGGACAAGCATGGATCAAGATTGACTTTATGCAAGGCAAGAACCTTGCTTCAGGAGATACTTGGTAAAATAATATAACCGTGAGTGGGGTGTAATGACCCCACTCTCTTACAAGGGGAATTAATTATGGCTTTAGTAACAACTTTTGACGGCGGAAGAAAATTCATTAACCATTATACAATTGCAGCTGGCGACGCCACTACTGCGCAAACTTTAACGATTGATGTTTCAGGATTAGGCAAGAGTGCCAATAATCAAGAATGCAGTCACTTAACTTTAAATAAAGTTTGGTATAATGTTTTTATGACCGCTAATGCGGATGCAGTAGAATTTCAATGGAATGCCACTACTAACATACCTTTCTTAATAGTGAATGGATATGGGGATTATGACTTTAGCTCTACTGGAGGTTTAACACCTACAGTGGCCAATAAGGCAGCTACTGGATATGATGGCGATGTAGTCATTTCCAATCCAGCTAGGACTGCTGGTGATACTGTGTACGTTCAAATGGAATGGCTTAAACATTATGTAGCGATTTCTAGTTAGGAGGTTTAATGGCTTATTCAGGTACTAGAGCCTTCAATCTAACGATAGAGGAAATCATCGAGGAAGCATTCGAGAGATGCGGGCTACAAGTTCGCATGGGCTATGATCTAAAGACAGCAAGACGCTCTTTAAATCTTATGTTTTCGGAATGGGCTAATCGAGGTCTTAACTTATGGACCATTGATTATGCCACTCAAACCTTAACTGCAGCCAAGAATTTTTATACGCTTGACCAAAAGGTATTTGATATCGTTGATGCGGTTATTACTACAACCACTGATGCAACAGCCAATCTGGAAGGAAACAGCGATACAACGGATGTTACAGTCACTAAAATTTCCAGAACTGAATATCTTAACTTAAGCAGAAAGGAGCAGAATTCCACTGGCGGGGACGCTAGGCCTACCCAGTTTTGTCTTATCAATGGTCAAGTTACTACTGCTGATGGAAGTTCTTATGGACGACCGGAAAATGATATGACTCTATTTTTGTATCCTAGCCCGAATAAGGCCTATATTTTTAAATATTTTTACTTAAATAGAATTGAAGATGCAGGGGGGTATAATAATTATGCGGATGTTCCGTACTATTTTCTTCCTTGTTTAATATCTGGATTAGCTTATTATATTGCTATGAAAAGAGCTCCCATGATGGCCGCTAATTTAAAGGCGGTATATGATGAGGAATTCGACAGAACGGCTGATGCCAATCGTGAACGGGTATCGTTCAGGATTAAGCCAGCGCAAGCGTATATACCATAGGGGGATATATGACAATATGTAAAAAATGCGGCCGTGAATGCGATTGTGGAGACAATTGCCAATGCACGGACTGTGAATGTAAAAAGGAGGAAAAATGAGCAATCCATTATGGAATAAAAAAACAGCCAATAGCCGTGAAGCTTCTGGAAAGAAAGCCGGCGTATGGAGTGACAGGGGAACAGCAGATGCTCCCAAAGCCGTTAAAGCTGGAGCCATTACTACCAAAGGCATAGCACCAACTAGCGAAGGAAAAGCTTCTGGTGGAACACCTTTTAAAATTAGTAAAGGAAAAGTTTCAGGCACTATGCAATCAATGGGCGCTGCTAAAAGAGGCGGCAAGTATACTTGGATTTAATATATGGCGTATGCTAGCGGAAAATATGCAATAGCGATCTCTGATCGCAGCGGACTTCAATTCCCTTACAATGAAATGGTGAAGGAATGGACAGGCGCATGGGTGCATACAAGCGAGTACGAGCCGAAGGCTCCTCAATTGATGCCGCATGAGCATTCTCCTGATCCACAGGCTTTGGAGCATCCTAGACCGGCGCGTATCGCACCGGCATCATTAATTTCATTGCCAGTTGATCCTTTTGAGACGTACGCCGCAGCATCACAGGTAGTGAATGTCCATTCGCCATCGCACGGAAGATCTACAGGGGATACTGTAAGATTTAGAGGAATGCCTTTTGTGTCTTCTGAAACAGATACATTTTCTGATTGCGCGGCAGTAGATGGCATCACAGGAGCAATCCTTTGCGCAGCAGCCGGCTATACAATTACAACTGGAAAGTATGTATCGGGGTCCAGTGACGGATCTGAGGACTGGTACTATTTTTCAACTGGCTCTTCCACAGCCACAACTGGTGGAGTTAAAGGAGGAGGCTATCCTGTTTCAGCAGGCCCTGTAACTATAAGCGCATGACATCATATTCCGAATTAGTAACACAAATCAGGGACTATACCGAAACGGACAGCAATGCCCTCACATCTACAATAATTGATGATTTCATAGAGCATACTGAAAACAGGATTTTAAGGGACTTGGATCTTCCGGTTTTCAGGTCATATCAGTATGCCAATTTTACAGCCAGCAATGGATTCTTAACATTGCCTGGCGGAACAACAATCACTCCTATTCTATTCAGCGTCATTAGAAGCGTTATGATTTACCCAGCTGCCGGAACTGGCGACAGAACATATCTAGAACAGCGTGATGTGACATTCATGAATGAATACTGGCCTGATAGGGCGACGGAAGGAACACCAAAATATTATTCACAATGGGACTATAATACTATATATGTAGTTCCTACACCCGATGCGGCGTATTACTGCGAAGTGGGGCTGATTAAATTACCGGCTCGACTTTCATCCAGCAATACAACTACATGGGTGGGTGACAACGCACCTGCACTTATTTTGTACGGATGCCTTGTTGAAGCCTTCAAATTCTTGAAGGGACCGGCAGAGATGCTGCAAATTTACCAAAAATCGTATGAAACCGCCCTACAGGAGGTTGCTGCGCAACAACAAGGTAGAGGAAGACGAGACGAATACATGTCAGGCGTTATTAGAATGCCTCGACCGTCATTCGAGCCTACCTTGGGATCAATTAAACCACCAACTCAAGGAGGACAATAAAATGGCAATAGGATCTTCGGCGGTTTGTTATAGTTTCAAGCAAGAGGTTCTTGTCGGCACGCATAATTTTACAGCGACGACAGGAGACCAGTTTAAAATAGCTCTCTATACCAATTCTGCGACTATTAGCGCTGCCACCACAGCGTATGATGCGACGGCTACCGGCGAAACAACCAATACAACTGGAACGGCCTATACTGCTGGAGGATCAGACTTAACAAGTGTTACCCCAGCTCTTAAATCAACATCAACTGCTTGCTGTGATTTTTCTGATGTCTCATGGACAACAGCTTCATTCACCGCGTACGGAGCGTTGATTTACAATGATGACCAAAGTGACAAGGCTGTATGCGTATTGAATTTTGGCGGGGATAAAACATCTAGTGCTGGAACATTCACTATTTCATTTCCCGCATTTGACGCCACTGACGCCATTCTAAGACTGGCATAGGATAACTATGGCTTTAGTCTTAAATGACCGCGTCAAGGAGACGTCAACAACCACAGGTACGGGCGATGTAACGTTCGCCGGTACGATCACTGGCTTTGACACTTTCGCGACAGGAATTGGGAATGATAATACAACTTACTATGCCATTGCTCACAGGACAGCTGATGAGTGGGAAGTTGGATTAGGAACGCTATCAAGCGATAGTTCCACAATGGAACGTACGACTGTCTTGACCAATTCAGACGGAAACACATCCAAAATAACTCTTGGAGCAGGGACGAAGGACATATTCTGTACGTTCCCGGCAAGCAAGACGATGGACATGACTTTGACAACCGCAGGGGATATTTTATATGCGTCCTCCGCTAATACGCCTGCTAGGTTGGCTAAAGGAACAGGATTACAGGTCGTACAAATGAATTCAGGAGCGA
>VTLG01000153.1_pt1 | contig 21993 bp, 26 predicted proteins | sample 4694571 | NCBI WGS metagenome assembly VTLG01 (sample SAMN12604809, study PRJNA352737) | marine metagenome | biome: ENVO:00000447; feature: ENVO:00000209|ENVO:00000569|ENVO:01000036; material: ENVO:00002151; isolation source: viral sequences binned using virsorter ... | reverse complement strand
TATAAAGCTAAAGCCTACGGGTACGATAGTCAATGTTTTATATACTGCAATTTATTTAAAAAAGACTATAGAGAGTTTAGATTTCTAGTAATAGACAAAGCGACCCTAGATATAGGAATCTTTGATGTATCAGAAGAGTTTTATTATTCTGGAGAACAAAAGGTAGACCAGGCTATAGAAACTTATAGAGATTTCTTTGATAATGGAGAAAGTTTAGAAGATTACGTAATAAGAGGAACATTATGATAGAAGACAACATAAAAGACAAGATAAACGAGACACTAGGGATAGACATATTTAGAAATACTCGTAAAAGAGAATACGTAGATGGCAGAGCCTTATTTTATTTTATATTAAGGGAACACTTTAGATATAGTTTTACCAAAATAGGAAAGCTATGCGGTAGGTATGGTGTGAAAAAAGACCACGCAACGGTGTTACATTCGTTAAGGGACTTTGAGATACGACTAAAATACAACCCAGAGTTTAACGATATCATAAATGACTTAATAGAACACGGAGAACGACAAGTAAATTTACAATATGCAAAAGACAACCTAAACAAACTAAACGAAAAAGAACTCGCTAAACTAGTAAAGAGCCTAACAAAATATGACACCAGAGTTAAAAGAAAACACCATACAAGAATACAAGGAGTGGAAGAAAAGAGTAAAGAGCGAACACTTCAAGGTGTACATAGATGATATGCTAGACTACCTAGAGAACGATAACAAAGAATCAAGGGACAGACACAAAGGACGATGCAGTTTCTACTCTACTAAAGAGAAACGATTCTTTAAACACCTAACCGAAGTAGCGCAGTTTTATAAGATAGGATATGAGAAGTTAGCGATGCAGATGAATAGAGGAAAATCCTATGGGATTATCAAAATGTAACTTTTTTTTCGTTATATAGATATGAAGACCGTAAACAGTTTATCAGATTGAATAAACAAAATATTATCAATATGGACAACAGAAGGTTTAATGGAGGACATCCAACTAAAGGGGGTAGAAAAAAAGGTATTGGATTATCGTTTACTATACAAAAACATTGTCAGCGTTTTATAATAGAACTATTACAAGATGAAAAGATAAAAACTCGTGCCATTCAACAACTAATAGAATTTGAAGAATATGAAGATAATAAAGACCATTATGTCTATGTTATAGAATTAGCAGGTAAGATAAAAATAGGGTATAGTTCTAATATCAAAAAAAGAATGAAAAATTATAAAACCCATACTCCAGATTTCAATATATTATGCGTGATAAAACATAAAGATGCTTTTGATTTAGAACGTAACTATCACATAATGTTTGAAGACAAAAGGATAAATGGGGAGTGGTTTGATTTAACGCAAACCGAAATAAATACTTTATTAACACAACTTAATTTAGAATGTTATGGACGGTAGAAAAAATAATGGAGGTGCTAGAGCAGGAGCGGGTAGACCAAAAAAAGCAGATGAGACTAAACTTATAGAGCGACTTGATTCGCTCATAAATCAAGATGAGGTAATAGAGATACTAAAGAAAAAGATTATAGAAGGAGACCAAAGGGCTATGACACTCTATTTTAACTACAGGTATGGTAAACCTAAAGAAAGCATAGATGTAACCTCTGGCGGTCTTAATTTGAGTTTTAAGGACTTGGTAAAATTTGATTGAGTTACAAAGCCAATACAAACTAATCCCACAATCAGAATCTAGGTATACGATTATTACGGGAGGTAGGGGTAGCGGTAAGAGTTTTAACATCACTACCCTTATACTTCTTTTAACCCTAGAGGAAGGACATACAATCTTATTTACAAGATACACGCTAAAGTCTGCTCACATATCTATCATACCAGAGTTCCTAGAAAAGATAGACCTACTTGATTTAAGAAGTATGTTCTACATTACAAAGGATGAAATCATAAACGTAGAATCGGGTAGTAAGATATTATTTAGAGGAATCAAAACGAGTAGCGGAGACCAAACAGCTAACCTTAAATCCTTACAAGGAGTTTCTACGTGGGTGCTAGATGAAGCGGAAGAACTAACAGACGAATCCATATTTGACAAGATAGACCTCTCTATAAGACACAAGGACTTACCCAATAGAGTGTTTTTAATAATGAACCCTTCAACTAAAGAACACTTTGTATATAGAAGATTCTATGAAGACAAAGGTGTAAGGGAGGGAAGCAACCTAACAAAGAACGACACCACTTACATACACACTACATACAAGGATAATTTAAAACACCTATCAGATTCTTTCTTACAACAAGCCAATGTAATGAAACAAAGAAGACCTGAAAGGTATAGCCATATTATGTTAGGGGGTTGGTTAAATAAAGCGGAAGGTGTTATATTCCAGAATTGGACACTAGGAGATTTTCCGCAAGGAGACAATTTTTTTGGTCAAGATTATGGGATGACCGACCCCACAACCCTTGTAGAGGTATCTATAGACACTTCTAACAAACGCATCTATCTAAAGGAGTGTTTTTATAAGTACAACCTAACAACTAGCGAGATACGGGCTTTAAATAGGCAATACGCAGGTAATAAGTTAATCATAGCTGACTCGGCAGAGAAAAGACTTATAACAGAACTCAAATCAAACCTCAACATCAGAGGAATAAAAAAGACAACTGTAGCTGAAGGGATAACCATAATGCAAGACTACGATTTAATAGTAGACCCTAATAGCAAGAATCTCATCAAAGAACTAAACAACTACGTCTGGCTAGACACCAAAAGCAACACACCAAAGGACAACGGATTTGACCATTTAATAGATGCAGCGAGGTACGCTATTACTTACCAACTCAAGAACCCTAATTATGGAAGCTATGCAGTCAGATAAAAAAGTATTAGATGTATGTTGTAGTGTTAAAGGTATGTGGTTTAATAAACAAGACCAGAGAGCATTATTTATGGACAAGAGAAAAGAAACACATATAGACACATATCCTTGTGGCACTAAAACAAATATCATAGACCCAGATGTTGTTGGGGATTTTACAGATATGCCTTTTGAGGATGAATCTTTTTATCACATAGTATTTGACCCTCCACATATTGTGCGGAACTCTGAAAGTCAGATAACAAAGAAATATGGTAAGTTAGAAGGAGATTGGAGAGAGATGTTAAGGCAAGGATTTAAAGAATGTTTTAGAGTTCTTAAACCAAATGGAACATTAATATTTAAATGGAGTGAGGTGCAGTTTCCTGTAAAAGAAATACTAGGACTCACAGAACATAAACCACTATATGGACATAGGAGTGGAAAGAAAATGAATACACATTGGATTTGTTTTATAAAATAAAAGTTAATAAAATTTTGGTAGATTGTGAATAAGTGTTATATTTGTATCAAACAAAGACAAAAACAAATATTATGACTTATCAAGAATTTACAAAAGAGACTTTAAACTACGTAACAGTTAGACCTACAAAGGACGAAATGACTTTTGCTTATATAGTTCTATTTCAGGGTCTAGGATTATCACCTAAAGAAGCTATATTAGAGAGTATTAAATTATAAAACAAAGATTATGACAGAACAAAGAATAACTAGAAACGACAACACAGGTAGAGAAGAATGGGTATTAGAAGTACACCCGAATAGAATGTTTGTGGTTAGACCATCTTTAGGAGAAGACTGGAGAGTAGAAGACGAAAACGAAGAAGTAGTTTACAAACACGCATCGCATCAAGAATGTATTGAAGCAGCACAAGATTTATTATTCTCTAAAAGAACCAACAATATGTAATTTTTCATTTTTAGATTAGTTAGGTTAGACCTTTTAGGTCGGATAAGGCTCTCTTCGGGGAGTCTTTTTTTTTGCCTTTATTTTAAAAATCGGCTTTGGATTTCGTTATATAAATATGAAGATAGAAATATTAGTACCAGATTCTCTAAACGAGATTACCCTAGGACAGTATCAGAAGTTCTTGAGGGTAGAACAAAGTAATCAACAATTCGTAGCACAGAAGATGTTAGAAATATTCTGTGGGGTTAAACTAACCGAAGCGATGTCAATGCGCATAAAAGACGTTAGAGCAATTATAAGGCACCTTGACGAACTATTAAACCAACAACCTCAACTCGTAAGGAAGTTCTCGCTAAAGGGACAAGAATACGGTTTTATACCTAACCTTGAAGATATGAGTTTTGGAGAGTACATAGACCTAGACACCTTTCTAGGAGATTGGAAGAATATGCATAAAGCGATGTCGGTTCTATACAGACCCATAAAAGACAAATATGGAGAACGATACAATATAATAGACTATGACGTAGTAGATGCAGAACACTTACGGGATATGCCTTTAGATGCGGTTATATCTTCCTTGCTTTTTTTTTATCGTTTAGGGATAGACTTATCGGGACTTATGACGGACTTTTTAGAGCAGGAGGAGGAGAGTCGTATAGTGCAGTATCTCAATTCGGAGAAAAATGGGGTTGGTATCAATCAATATATCAACTCGCTCAAGGAGACATTAGACGATTTGAACATATCACTCAATTAAACATACACCAATGTCTAACCCTTTTGAGTTTTGAAAAAGAGCGGTCAGAAATAGAAGCACAAGAACTAAAGAAAAAATATAGATGAACGGATTATACAGAGTTTTAGAAAAAATAAAAGAAGTGCTAGTAGCCAACATAGATGTGAATACGGTTACTTATGGAGACATTACACAAGTAGATTTAGACAAACAAACCATCTATCCATTAAGCCACGTAATGCTAAACACGATTGTAAGTAATGAACAGGTCTTACGATTCAACATAAGTATTATAGCGATGGACATAGTAGATGTAACCAAAGAAGAAGATGACGGGTACGAAAGAAGTAACGAACAAGATGTATTAAACACTCAACTAGCAGTATTAAATAAAACAATACAGAAGATGCGAATAGGAACCTTATACAGAGATAAATTTCAAATAGAAGGAGATGTAAGCATAGAACCTTTTACTGATAGATTTGAGAACCAAGTAGCGGGTGTTGTAGGGACGTTTGACATCATAATAGAGAACGATGTAGATGTATGTTAATAAAAAATTTTTTTTCCTTTTGGGAACACATATGATATATATGATAATATTTATATGTAATAGATGTATTAGATGATATATGCTAGATAATGTAAAAAAAGAACTCAATAAGTTTGGTAAGTATGTAATCCAACAATCAAGGACAAACCTTACCAAGAATAAAATAAACGCTACAGGGGACTTGTATGGTAGTTTAGGGTATGACTTAAAGGTTATGACTAATTCTGTTTTTATGGAGTTTTATATGATGGACTATGGAAAGTTTGTAGACGAAGGAGTACAAGGTAGTAAGAGTACATACCCAGAGAGTAGAAATAGTCCTTTTAAGTTTACGGGTAGATATAAGATGATACCACCAAAGAGTTTAGACAAGTGGGTTATCAAGAAAGGCATAAAAGGAATACGAGACGAAAAGGGAAGATTTATAACAAGACAAAGTTTAAAATATGCAATAGCTACAAGTCTATATCAAAAGGGTACAAAAGCTACCTTGTTTTTTACTAAACCTTTTGAGAAGGCGTTTATGAATCTACCAGGAGAAGTTATAAAAGCATTTGCATTAGACATAGATGAATTTTTACAATACACAACAGAATGAGCGATAAAATAAGATTAAGAAGTCCATATTATGTTCAAATTACTGACGAAGACTCAACTTACACTTTAGCCAACGCAACTATAGAAATAAAAGTAATAACAGGAGAATCGTCTTCATTAAGTTCTGCTTCGGTGTTATATACTTTGACTAAAGATGCTACAGGCACTTTTGTAATATTTGAAATATCAGAACTTGTACGGGACTATATTACTACAGAGTTTACGGGTACATATACAAGTCAACCTGTATGGGTTAACGTATCTGCCACAGGAAAGGATGCAAGTAACAACGCCGTAACGATTGCCTTAAACGGAGGTACGGCAGGGACATCTGTGTCTTTTACAGGTCTAGGCTTTGATGCTTACAGTGAATACAAAGACGGAGCAAACAAACTTATTTTAGATGATAGGGGAACGGCTTCACAAACACCCCCTTCGAACTTTACAGCTTTAACTAATGTAGATAAAATAAGGAAGCCAGTAGGCGAAGTTTTTACGGTAGCAGTTAATTCTGAAGCAGTAGATAATGGAGACGCTGGGTTTGCTGCTTTCTATAGTTCGGGAACAAGAGTTAGTCCTTTAGTTACTATTGATTCTACTACAAATACCGATAGTAAAATTACTTATGTTAGTTGTGATGCAGATGTCACAGACGAGTTTAGAATTTACGACAATACAGACACATCAAGTCCTATAAAAACTATTCCTGTAGAAGAAATAAAATGCTCTAAACTTGGCTTTGCAAAAGCAACTTTTTATAACCAGTACGGAGCCTTACAAGATTTATTTTTCTTTGGTAAGCAAATAGAAACACTTAACACTACCGAAGAGCAATTTAAAGCTAATGCTTTTAACACTAGTACAGTTTCTTATACAACCACATCGCACCAATACAAAGTTTTTGATAAACAAGCGAAAGAAAGCATTTCTTTAAGTACTGGATATATGGGTATAGAGTATAATAGTGCTATAAAAGAATTAATGTTAAGTGAAAGTGTGTGGATAACTATAAATTCTGTAGTCTTTCCTGCAATCGTAAAATCATCTAGTCAAGTATTTAAAACTGTGGCTCAAGATTCTTTGATTTCCTATACAGTGGAGTTTGACTATGCTTTTGACCAAATACAGAATATTAGATAATGCAACAAGTACAACTATACATAGGGGACAATAGGGTAGAGTTGTTTGATGACGAAACAATCACAATCACACAAACACTAAAAAACGCTAAAGATGTAGATAAGATATTTACAGACTTTACGCAGTCTTTTACCGTACCCGCTTCTAAAGATAATAATAAGATATTTGAGCATTATTATAATAGTGATATAGTAAACGGTTTTGATGCTAGGAAAAAAGTAAGCGCACACATAGAACTAAACCACATCTTATTTAAGAAAGGCAAGATTAAGTTAGACGGTGTAAACCTAAAAAACAATAAACCACACGCATATAGAATTACATTCTTTGGGAATAGTATACAACTTAAAGACATTATAGGTGAAAATGAATTAAGCAGTTTAGATTTAAGTACATATAACACACAATACAAAGCGGCGTCTATAGAGTCTGGATTAACATTAGACCCAACATCAAATGATTTGATAGTGCCTCTAATTACACACACACAAAGGCTCTATTTTGATTCTTCACAAAGCACTGCTGTAGGCACTGAAATAGATAATATTGAATTTGCTGGAACAAATGTTCACAGGGGAGTAAGATGGAATCAATTAAAATACGCTTTAAGAGTTAGTAAAATAATTGATGCGATAGAAGCTGATTATCTAACACCCAACGGACTTTCTTTTTCAAATGATTTTTTCAATTCAAGTAACGCTAGGTACGATGACTTGTTTATGTGGTTACACCGTAAGAGTGGATTTGTAGAAAACCTAGAAGACGAAACACAAATACAAGTAACAGGTTTTAGCACAGGCGGAGATACGCTTGTAAATATGACAGGAACGTTTTTAGGTATATCTGTAAACCCGTCTAACATTTCTACTTTTTCTTTAACAATAACTTCAAGTGATAGTGACCAGTATGCGGTGCTTATTAGAAACGGCGGAACGGTTGTTTTTAGAAGTGATTTTGTAAGTGGGTCTCAAACCTTTTCTGCGCCCTCAAATTTTTCTTACGCAACAGGTTCTTATGATGTATTTATAGTTCCTTTAAATCTACCCGTAACAATTAGTAAAATCAGATGGACGATAACCCATACACAAGACAGTGGAGGGTCGTTTACATTTGATTCTAATAATGTAACCTATGAGCCAGACTTTGCTTTTGTTATAAGTCAACAGATTCCAGAAATGAAGATTATGGACTTCTTAAACGCTATTTGGAAGATGTTTAATCTAGTCGCTTTTATAGATGAAAACAACATAGTACAAGTAGACACACTAGATAACTTTTATAGTGGCGCAACATCATATGACATAAGTGAGTTTGTAGATGTAGAAGAATCTCAAGTAGATGTTCCTTTAGCGTATAAAGAAATAAAGTTTGCATACAAAGATACAGGGACTATACTAGCAACTAAATTTAATCAGATTGTTAATAAAGAATGGGGAGCAATATTTTTTAATGCAGGGGAGGAGAGTTTAACAGGGGGACTTTATAAAGTAGAAATACCTTTTCACCATATGCAGTTTGAAAGGTTGAAGGATGACTTTACACAAAACAACACAAATATTATGTATGGATTGTTTACGGACAACAATTTAAATTCATATCATAAGCTGCCTTTAATATTTTACGCCAATCAAATTACAGGAATAAGCTATTCTTTTGTGGATGATGTAGAACGCGATAATGAACCTAATAGTGCAAAGGAAAAAACTATAGCTAATCTTCCTTCAAATTCAAGAGTATTAGAACCTTCAACCTCAACCGATAGTATTCATTTTACATCGGAATTAAGTGAATGGGTAACAACTACAACATTAACAAATTCTTTGTTTGAAACCTATCACAAAACTTACATATCAGACATCTTTAATCAACTTAATAGACTAACTAAGGTAACGGCTTATTTGCCTTTAAGAATCATACGAGAACTGACACTAGACAATAGGGTAATTATAAACGGAAAAACCTATAAGATAAACTCTATAAAGACAAATCTACAAACGGGTAAAAGCGACCTAGAACTACTTAACGAATTATGATAGAAAACATATTAGACCTTTTACAATTAGCTAAAGGAGAAACCGAAAACATAAAAATAGCACAAGGGAAGTATTACTTACCAAAAACCTTTAAAGGAGCATTTAGAACCATAAACAAAGAAAGCCAATGGAAAAGCGAGTAATAGAGATAGAAGCCAAAATTGATGATGCGGTAAAAGACTTAAAGAAGTTACAGAATGAATTAAATGGGGTACAAGAAGAAACAAAAGAAACAAAAGACAATTTTCAAGAAATAGGTGGTTTAGCAGATGGTGTTTTTGGCGGTGCTATAACTAAAACTAAAGGCTTTGCGAGTTCTATAGGTGGTGTTATAAAAGGTATGAAGACCTTAAAGGGTGCTTTAATATCTACGGGTATAGGTGCTTTGCTAGTAGCCTTTGGAAGTTTAGTTTCGTTTTTTACTAAAACAGAAAGAGGTGCGGATAAATTAAAGATAGCCTTTGCGGGTATTAGTGCGTCGGCAGATGTTATTATAGACCGAGTAAGCGGGTTAGGAGAATCACTAGTAAAACTCTTTCAGGGTGATTGGCGGGGTGCATTAGATACTGCTACTAATCAGTTTAAAGGATTAGGGGATGAATTACAAAGAGAAGTAAATCTAGCAATGCAACTAGAAAGGTCTTTTATTGCTATAGAAAATGCAGAAATAAAACTTATAACGGTAGGAGCAGAATTAAGAAAATCAATAGCTAAAGATAAATTAGTAGCAGAAGATAGAAACAAAACATTTGAAGAAAGAGTAGCAGCATTAGATAGAGTTTTAGCAAATGAGGATAAGTTGTTACAATTAGAACTGGATATAGCAAAACAAAGAAGAGACACGCTAAAAGAACAAATAGCATTAGGAGAAAGTAGTAGAGAAGATAGAAAAGCCGAAGCGGAAGCGATAGCAAGGGTATCTGATTTAGAAACCCAATCCCTTACAAGACAAAAAGAAGCCTTTACTAGAAGACAGGCTTTACTTTTAGAACAACAAAATTTTGAAAAAGAACAAAGAGAATTGCGTATCGCTCAATTACAAGAGAGCCAAGAGTTTGTTAATAATATTGAAGATACAGCGTTATTAAGAGAACAAGAGCGCATACAACAACTAACACAAATAAGAGCGGATGCGGGTACAGAACAACTTAAAAACTACCAAAAACAAAAAGAAGAAGAAACAAAAGCGGATAAGCTAACGAACGAACAAAAGTTAAAATTTGCAGGCGATACTTTAGGTCAAATAGCAGGTTTGTTAGGTGCTAATAGTAAAGCAGGTAAAGCGGCCGCGTCTGCGCAAGCTATAATCAACACTTATCAGGGAGTTACACAGGTTTTAAAAAATGAAACAACACTTCCCGAACCTTTTGGAACAATACAAAAAATAACTTCTGTAGCCACAACTTTAGCAAGTGGTTTTCAAGCGGTCAGAGCAATCAACAGTACACCAATACCTAACATTCCTACAAGAGGTGGAGGTGGAGGTGGCGGTGGAGGTGTATCCGCATCTGCTCCCCCTGCCTTTAATGTTATAGGTGCAACAGGAACTAATCAATTAGCTAATGTCATAGCAGAACAACGTAACGAACCTGTACGTGCGTATGTGGTAAGTAATGAGGTAACATCGGCTCAAAGTCTTGACAGAAATATAGTTAGTGAAGCGACTTTATAAAAAAAGTTTTGTTGAAAATGCAAAATTAAAAACTAAAAACGTTATATAAATATGAGAATCGTAGAATTAATATTAGACGAGGAAAATGATTTAAGCGGAGTGGATGCTATTTCGGTAGTAGAACGCCCTGCTATAGAAGAAGATTTTATAGCACTTAAGGAAGAAATCAAGTTTGCAGAAGCAGACAAAGACCAAAGAATCTTAATAGGTGCTTTACTTGTTCCAAACAAACCAATATACAGAAACGGAAAAAAAGAAGACTACTACGTTTATTTTTCTAAAGAAACTATTAAGAAAACAAGTGAACTGTTTTTAATAAATGGTTATCAGAACAATTCAACGCTAGAACACAAACAGCCACTTAAAGGACTTTCTTTAGTTGAAAGTTGGATTGTTGAAGATGATAAAAAAGACAAGAGTAGATTCTACAAAATGGATGTACCTATAGGGACTTGGATGGGTGCGGTTAAGGTGAACAATGAAGAAGTATGGAACGATTTTGTAAAAACAGGTAAAGTAAAAGGATTCTCTATAGAAGGGTACTTTGCCGATAAGATGGAAAGACCGCAAGAAAGTTTAAGAGAAGAATGTGATGAATGTGATGAATCTTGCGATACTTGTAAAAAGGATTTTAATGCGTTCTACGAGGACTTTATAGAAGAAGAAGCAGAAGGTGTAGTAGATGAATTAAGAAGACTTCTAACGGGTGTAGAATTACAATCTTTTTCGGATTATCCAGATGCGGTAAAGAACAACGCAAAGCGAGGTAGAGAATTAAATGAGAAACAGGATAATAAGTGCGCCACCGAAACAGGCAAACAACGAAGTGCTGATTTAGCTGCAGGAAGACCTGTAACGGTAGAAACTATAAAAAGAATGTATTCTTTTCTGTCTAGAGCAGAAGTTTATTATGATGAAAGCGATACGACAGCCTGTGGTACGATTTCTTATTTATTGTGGGGTGGCAAAGCGGGTAAGCGTTGGTCAGAGAGTAAATTAAAAGAACTAGGAGAAATAGAACTGGCTGATGTTAAGGTAAATGATGACTACGCTATTATTATGGACAGGTTAGCGTATTCTACAAAAGAAATGGCTATTAAGATAGCAAAAGATATAGGGTGCGAAGGTTATCACGAACACGAATTTGAAGGTCAAACTTGGTATATGCCCTGCGAACAACACTCAAAAAATGATTTAAATAAATGCCCTTATGGCTATAAAAAGAAAGACGGTAAGTGTGTAAATATGGCTGAAATTGGGGAAAGAGGCGGAATAAGAAAATCACCTAAAGCACCTAAATCAGATACTCCAAACCCAAAACCAAAAGGAAAGGGAACAGCTAAAGGGGATGCATCAACTACAAGGGGTGCGGTAGTGTCAAAAAAAGATGAAGCTACTTTAAAACAAAAATCAGACGATTTTAATGAAAGATATAAAGATAAACTGGGATACGGTGTAAATGTTGGGATGCTTAAAAGTGTTTTTCAAAGAGGTTTAGGTGCATTTAATACTTCACATAGCCCAAAAGTAAAAAGTGCTTCTCAATGGAGTTTTGCTAGGGTTAACGCGTTTTTGTATTTAGTACGTAATGGAAGACCACAAAATCCAAAGTATACAACAGATTTTGATTTATTACCAAAAAAACACCCAAAATACAATAAAGAATGAGACATACACCAAGTAGAACAAGTCCTAAAGGGGATAAAAGAGGGTGTTTATGTAAAAACGGAACATATGCTAGGAAATGTTGCGATGGCTCTTTATGGGCGCAAGGAATAGGAAGAATACATAAAAAACAAGTATAAATATGAACAAAGTAGATATGTTAAATCAAATTAAAACCCTATTGGGAGTGGAAGAAGCCGAAAAGGTTGAACTTGCACAAATGACACTAGATAATGGTACAGTCATTGAAGCCGAAGCGTTTGAATCCAACAATGAGGTATTTATCATTACAGAAGAAGAAAAGATTGCTTTGCCTGTAGGTGAATATACATTGGAAGATGGCAGAATGCTTATGGTAGAAGAAGAAGGTATCATTAAGGAAATTAAGGCCACCGAAACCGAAGAGGTAGAGGCGGATAAACACAAAGAGGACGAAGAAAAAATGGCTTATGTTACTCGTGAAGAGTTTAGTGAGGCAATCGATGAAATCAAAGCTATGATTGACAAACTAAATGAGCACGAAGAAAAAATGGCAGAAGAGGTAAAAGAGGAGTTATCTGCTCAAGAACCTTCTACAAAGCCATTAAAACACAATCCAGAAGAACAAATGGTACAAAAATTTACCAAACTATCACACAATAAACAAAGAACAACAACAGATTTAATCTTTAACAAATTATTTAATAAATAGAAATGAATATTCAAAAACACAACTTTACGGGTAGTGTAGAAAGTATCACTACAACGTATTCAGGAGATTTTCTAGGGGAGTATCTAGCGGCGGCTCTCACTAGTGGAAAAACACTTAATGATGGTGCGATTACAATCAAACCAAACGTTAAGTACAAAGAAGTACTAAAAGTGCTAGATGACAATAATATCATAAGAGATGCATCTTGTGATTTTGACCCTATCACTTCTGGGGATGATAGATTATCTTTAACAGAGTCTATCCTTACTCCAAAAGAGTTACAGGTAAACTTACAACTTTGTAAAAAAGATTTCCGTTCAGATTGGGAGGCTGTTAGTATGGGTTACTCTGCTTTTGATGAACTACCTCAAAATTTTTCAGACTTTATCTTGGCTCACGTAGCAGGTAAAATTGCAGAATCAGTTGAGAAGAACATCTGGCAAGGAGACGATGACGGTGCAACTGCTGCTACTGCGTTGTTTGACGGATTTGAGCAACTTGTAACATCAAGTACAATAAACATCGGTTCTACTACTGTAACATCTTCAAATGTAATTGACTTTTTAGGGGGTATGGTAGACGCTATTCCTTCTGCGGTATACGGAAAAGAGGATTTATTACTTTATGTACCTAATAATGTCTATCAAGCGTATGTAAGAGCATTAGGAGGATTTGCAGTTAAAGCATATGGTACGGCTGGTTCTGAATCTGCTGCAGCTTCTGTTGGTGCTAATGGGGTAGACAATAAAGGAACTACTTTCCATTCAATGGAGTCACAGCTTTCTTTTGATGGTATTCCTTTACAAAGATGTCCGGGTATGTCTAGCAACAGAGCCTTTGCAGGACAAAAAAGCAATTTTTTCTTTGGCACCGGCCTCGTTTCAGACCATAATACAGTAAAATTGTTGGATATGGCTGATTTAGATGGTTCTCAAAACGTAAGAGTAATCTCAAGATTTACGGCAGGAGTTCAAGTAGGAATAGCATCTGATATAGTCCACAGAACTGCATCTGCATCATAAACTAATTAACTAACATATAAGGGGGTGGGGTAATTTCGCCCTATCCCTTTTTTAACACCTAAAAATATGGCTTGTACATTAACAGGAATAGACGGCAGAGCCTTACCGTGCAGTAAAACGGTTGGGGGTCTCAGGACAATTTTTTTTGGTGCGTTTAGCGAAACTATGACTGCGGGGGATTCTTCAACTGCTCCTGCGGGTAATTGGTATCAATACGACCTAAAAGGCGGTTCTTCTTTAGAAACTGCTATTAACGGGTCAAGAGAAAATAACTCTATATTTTACACGCAAACCATCAATATACAATTGCCTTTATTAGACTTAACTACTCAAGATGAAATTAAAATCTTAGCAGTTAGTAAACCACACATAATTGTTGAAGACTATAATGGTCAACAATGGTTAGCAGGTTTAGAACACGGGTGCGACCTTATCGGCGGTACCCTAGCTACAGGAGCAAACCTTTCAGACTATTCAGGTTTTACTTTAACCTTTGAAGCATTGGAAAAAGCGCCACCCGCATACGTTGATACTGCGGTTACAGGTTCTGGAACAAAGAATGAACCTGCGGTAACAGCATCGTAAATATTAACACTTAAATGAAGGGGTAGCAGAAATGTTACCCTTTTTTTTTGCTTTAAACTACAAAATCTCACTTTTATTTCGTTATATAAGTATGAAGGTTTTAACTACGAGTACAAGCGCACAAGAGGTAAAGGTGATTCCTAGAAGTTATCCCTCTAGTATTACGGTAAAAGTAAGAAACGAATCTACTAATACGACCGATACTTATACAAGTGTAGCTACAACGACAAATAAGGGCTATTTAGTCTTCTCTAACGCATTTTCTCTTACAGAAGGTAATTTTTATAACCTAACGCTTTTAGATGGCGCAGATGTGATTTATAAGGGTAAGATATTTTGTACAGATAGTTCAGACTACTCGGTTAATACAAATCAGTATGTACAAGAAACAAGTTATGACAACGATTACATCATATTATGAGTAGACAACACAAACCCACAAAATACACCAACGATTTACGGGTAGTTAATTTAGCTACTTATACTTCTCCCGAAATAGTAGAGAAGAGAAATCAAAAGTTTGTAGAATATGGAGATGACAACAACTACTACCAATTCTTAATAGACCGATACAACGGAAGTCCTACTAACAATGCTATCATAAACGGTATTTCCGAAATGATTTATGGACAAGGACTAGACGCTACCGATTCTTCTAGAAGACCTAACGAATACGCACAGATGAAGTCTTTGTTTTCTAAAGATTGTGTACGAAAGTTATGTTACGACCTTAAACTTATGGGTGGTTGTGCTATGCAGGTTATCTATTCTAAAGACAGAAGTAAAATCACAAGCGTAGAACACTATCCCGTAGAAACATTAAGAGCGGAAAAGTGCAACGCTAATGGAGATGTAGAAGCGTATTATTATCATCCTAACTGGGAGAAGTATCGTAAAGGGGACGATTTAAAAAGAATACCTGCTTTTGGTTCTTCAAGAGAAGCAATAGAGATATTATTTGTAAAGCCCTACAGAGCGGGGTTCTATTACTATTCTGCGCCAGACTATCAAGGAGGAATACAATACGCAGAGATTGAAGAGGAAGTGAGTAATTTCCACCTTAACAACATAAAAAACGGTTTAGCACCTTCTATGTTGATTAACTTCAATAATGGAGTGCCTAACGAAGAAGAAAGAAGTCTTATAGAGCAAAGAATCTATCAAAAGTTTTCGGGTAGTTCTAATGCAGGTAAGTTTATCTTAGCCTTTAATGATTCAGCAGATACGTCGGCTTCTATAGAACCCGTACAACTATCAGATGCGCATAATCAGTATCAGTTTTTAAGTGATGAAACGATGCGTAAAATTATGGTAGCGCATAGGGTAGTCTCTCCTATGTTATTAGGTATTAAAGACCAAAGCGGATTAGGAAACAACGCAGACGAACTAAAGACGGCTTCTACCTTAATGGATAACACCGTTATAAGACCTTTTCAGCGACTTTTATTAGATGCCTTTGACAAAGTACTAGCGTATAACGAGATAAGCCTTAATTTATACTTTAAAACGCTTCAGCCGTTAGAGTTTACAGATTTAAATAATGCGCTTACTAAAGAACAAGTAGAAGAAGAAACGGGTCAAAAATTATCTAAAGATATACCTAGATTATCAGACGAAGAATTTAATACAATTTATAGTGAATTAGACAAGTTAGGTGAAGATGAAGATTTAGAAGAATGGGAAATAGTAGATGAAAGACCTGTAGATTATGCACAAGAAGAGGCTTTAGATAAAATGATAAATCTTACTTCTACAGGAAATGCAAACCCTAACCAAAAATCCGAACAAGATGCAGGGCTATACAAAGTAAGGTATCAATACGCTCCTTTAAGGTATTCTGAAAACTCAAGAGAGTTTTGTAAAAAAATGGTAGAAGCAAAAAAGATATACCGAAAAGAAGATATAATAAAAATGGGTAGTATTCCTGTCAATGCAGGTTTTGGCGCAGGTGGTTCATCTACATATTCCATTTGGCTTTATAAAGGTGGTGCGAATTGTCATCATTTTTGGATGCGTAAAACATACTTCAGAAAACGAAAAACAAGTGGTGAATTTTTACCAGAAAAAGGTTTAAATAATGATAAATCTGTAAGTGTAAACGAGGCGAGAAAAAAAGGTTTTGTCCCCCCTATAAACGACCCAAAAGTAGCAAAAAGACCTGTTGATATGCCTAATAACGGATTTATAAACCCTCGATAATATGGCAGTAGCATTATTTATAAAAAGAGAAGATTTAGTACGCAACTCTATAATAGACGGAAACGTAGACTTTGATAAGTTTATATTCTTTATTAAGGAAGCACAAGAGATGCATATACACCAATATTTAGGAACGGATTTATATAACAAGATAAGTGCAGATATTGTAGCAAGTAGTTTAAGTGGTGATTATCTTACTTTGGTAAATTCTTATATACAACCTATGCTTATACACTATGCGATGGTAGAGTATTTGCCTTTTGCAGCGTTTCAGATTAAGAATGGAGGAATCTTTAAACACCAAAGCGAAAACTCTGTAACGGCAACAAAAGAAGAAGTAGACTTTCTAGTACAAAACGAACGCAATAAAGCAGAACAATACACTAGAAGGTTTATAGACTATATGACCTTTAACTTGGACAAGTTCCCAGAATACTTAACTAACACGAATGAAGACACGCACCCTAGTAAAGATGCAACGTACAACGGATGGGTCTTATAAGGTAAAAAAAGAAAACGAAAAAAAACTTAATAAATGGCTTTTGGAAAAATATACGAAAGGAGTTGGTGGGGAAGCGGAAACGGAATACAAAACGACATAGGTTTTGGTAATGCCTACGACTACATAAGAGAGGTAGAGTTTTTAGAAAACCGAGCAGAAGAAGATGGCGGTACTACCGAAGGGTGGTTATGTGCTTCTAATGTATTAAAGAGGTATGTTCGTAGCGAAGGGTCTAGAGTTCTAATGGATGCATATACTACAAGGGTAGAAACGGCGGGAGGAACGGTAGAAGCAAAACAATGTGCTATTAACGAAATAAACGATTTATGAAACTATATAAAGAAGCAAGTTTAATGATGTTGCCTACCTCTGTAAAGGATGGTAAGTTATATAGCATATTCCCACAACCTAAACCATTAAGTGGCGAGTTGGTTACTAATGGTACTTTTGATACAGATAGCGATTGGACAAAACAAACGGCTTGGAGTATTAATAATGGCGTTGCGAACTACGATGGCTCTGCAAATGGTAGTTTATTAAGGCAATTCAATGTTCTGACTATAGGAAAATTATACAAATTAAACTTTGATATATCAAATAATAGTGGCTCTTATAGAATAGGTGGTTCTTTTTCAAACAATATTTACACAACTTACAGTTATGGAAACGGAAGTAATACTATTTATTTTGAAGCCACTGCTACCGATGTAAGTATAGGGGGTTCTATGGCTTCTGGTGGAGACACTTTTTCAATAGACAACATCTCCGTAGTAGAAGTAGACCAAGCACCTGCTGATTTTGATTTCTCTAGAGGAGCAGACAGAGCGACTAGAGTAACCGAGCAAGGATTAGTAAGACCTGTAGAAATAGTAGGAAGTGAATTAGTACAGAACGGAGACTTTGAGCAGTTGGGAAACAACGAAATAACTATAGGAGAGTTTAATTCTCAATCAGACGTTGACGGTTTTAGTATTGCGGGTAATAGAGCAACTAAAAGTCTTGAAGGTGGCTTTATGAGATTGACTTATACCGCTGCAATTGGTGCTGCCTTGACTATTAACCATACAGTAACTAAAAATAAAAGCTACAAAGTAACATTTAGGGCAAAAGGAACTGCTAATGCTTTTTTTGGCTCTATAGGTGCGAATAATAGTGTACTTAATAATCCAGAATATGCAGTTTCAAATCCTTACCTTACAACTGACTGGCAAAATTATGAGTTTTATATTCCGTTTGGTGATGAGGTTTCTTTTAGGTTTTATTTAACCGCTGCTCAAATAGGAGACACACTTGACATTGATGATATTGTGATTCAAGAAGTAGGACAGAATTGGGATTTTTACAATGACGCCTATATTTCAGAGGGTAGAGCGTATATTGTTGGAGATGGTTCAAGTTTTACACACATAGACCAAGATGCTGTTTTTACGATAGGCAAGACATACAAAGTCACTTTAGATGCAGTAATAAATAGCGGTTTAGGTTTAAAGGTTCAAGATGGAGTAACTAATGAGAATTTTGGTGTTATAACAAGTAGCGGAACATATACTTTTTATGGAACTGCAAACAGTACATCTCTAACAATAGGTAGAAGAACTGGTGGAACTGCTTTTGATAGTTATGTAGACAACATATCCGCAGTAGAAGTAACAGAAGCGACAGACCTACCTAGATTAGACTGGAGTGGAGAATGTCCTGTATTGTTATTAGAGCCACAGAGGACTAATATTGTACCGACTAGCGAGGGAACTCCTCAAAGTAGCACTAATGTTATTTTAACTGAAAACTACGGAATATCTCCAGAAGGAGTAACAAATTCTTTGAAAGTACAAAAAAACGGAAATAGTGCAAATGATAGAATATTTCCTATTTCTAACAACAACGCAACGCTTGTAAGTGGAAATGATTATACTATTTCTTGCTTTGTTAAAAATATTGATTTAAGAGATACTGCGGTGACTACTGTTGGTTGTCGTATAAGTGGTAGCACTTTATTTAGAAGTGGTTTTGAATGGGATGGACAATCTTTCTCATATCTCGCAACTGGATTCAACTCTGGTTCTAGAAGCAATATTTTTGCAAAAGATTATGGGAATGGTTGGTTTAGAATTGGTTTCACGTTTCAAGCAGATGGCACAAGCGGAAATTTTGAATTAGATGTTGACAGAAGATTTGGTTCAGACACAACAAGTATTGAAACTTGGGGTTGGCAACTAGAACAAGGTTCATACGCTACATCATACATTCCTACACGAGGACAGGCTGCTACTAGGGCATATGATTTCTTTGAAAACACAAATCTAGGAGACTATCTAGGAACAGGAGATGCTACCTTCTTTTTTAACTTTGATTTTGATACACCTGCAAGAGAAAGTTCTGGTATGTTGTATAGAGTTTTTAGTGGCAATAATTTTTTTGGTATAAAAGGAATTAATAATGCTAATAGGGATATGCAAGTTTTTACTAGTGCAAGTGGAGGTAATATTTTTAGTGGCAACATCGGTATTGACTCGGATGCTTTTACTTCTCATAAAATAGCAATAAGAACGACTGGTTCTGTTATAGAAGTTTTTTACAACGGAACAAAACTAACTGATACTATGACTGGTACTGATACTTATGCTTGGAGTGAGTTAAGAGTAAATGCAAATAATGCTTTTTTAAGCAAGACAAAAGAGATAACAATTTTTGCAAAATCACTATCAGACAACGAATGTATTAATCTAACAACGATATGAGTTTATACGATAAAGCAAGTTTAGTATTAATCCCTAGTGGAACAAAAGCAGGAAAGGTCTATAGCCAAAAGCCTACAAGTGGAGATGGTGATTTTGACTTTACAAGGTCTAGTTATGCTACTAGGGTAAATAGTCAAGGCTTAATAGAAAAAGAGAGAAGTAATTTAGTATTACAGAGTAATAGTTTTGATACGACTTGGAGTACTCCTGCAGGTGGTATTTCTACACCAACAAGCGGACAAACAGGTTATGATGGTACTTCAGATGCTTGGCTTTTATCTAAAACTGCGAGTGGTCATTCAAGGTTAATACAAACAATAAGCAGTTCTGGGCTTCAAACTTTTAGTCTTTATGCTAAAGAAGGTACTTTAAAAATGGTAAGACTTTTAGGTTTAGGTGGAGGAAACCCAGAAGCACATTTTAATTTAAACACAGGTAACATTGATGTTGTAGATTCTGATGTCATAGCAAGTAATATGCAAAGTGTTGGAGGTGGTTGGTATAGATGTTCAATATCTTTTGATGATACAATAACAGAAGTTCGTATTTACCCATTAGAAGCACAAGGAGATACTACGACTCTCGGAAATATCTACATTCAAGATGCACAACTAGAACAAGGTATTGTAGCGACAGATGTTATAGAAACTACTACAAGTGCGGTCTATGAAGGTATAACAGACAATGTACCAAGATTAGACTACGATGGTGATTGTCCTTCTCTTTTGCTAGAACCACAGAGGACTAATGAAATACCAAACACCGAAGAGATGACAGGAGTATCAATGAGTTCAAGTACTTTTCAATACAATCAAGGTATTTCACCAGATGGAACTAACAACGCTATAAAAGTTACGAGAGGCACAAACGATGTAGTAATGAGGTTTAGAAATGTTGTTGAAACAAGTAAAACTTACACATTTAGTATATATGTTAAAACTATAAGCGGCACTAAAAATGTTAGTGTAGATATTACAGACGATAATGTAACATATTTTACTGCGACAACCACTTGGCAAAGAATTTCTACCACAGTAACAGTAACAAGGACACCGCAGTCTGAATATCACTTTGCAGATTTTACACTAGTCGGCTCAACACAAGGGGATAGTATTTTAATATACGCACCTCAAGTAGAAGAAGGTTCATACGCTACAAGTTATATTCCTACTTATGGTACGAGTGTTACTAGGACTGGAGATTTATGTAACAACGCAGGAGATAGTACTATATTTAATGATGAAGAAGGTGTTTTGTATGCGGAAATAGCTGCTTTATCAAATGATGGAACGGATAGAGTAATAGAAATACGAAATAGTACAAATTCTCAAGAGTATCTTAATATAAGAATTGACCAAACAGATAATAGATTTCAAATGGTTGTTAGAGCGCAAGGTGCTAACTCTACTACTAGAGGTATAAATGTAAATAATGCTTTAGAATTTAACAAAATAGCAATAAGATATAAGCAAGGGGAGTCCTTTAGAATATTTGCTAATGGAAATAAGGAAGATGATACAGGGTCAGCAGGAAACCCAACGCCTAGCGGATTAGACCAATTACTTACTCAAGGTAATTTTATAGGCAAAATAAAATCGATACTATACTTTGACAGAGCATTAACAGATACAGAATTAGCAGATTTAACATCATAATATGAGAACATTTAGAAAATATCAATTCGGCTCTAAAGGAGCAGCGACAACCAAGATTAATCAACTATCAGTTGACGAAGAAGGTAACGAAGTAGAACACAACCACGCAATAGTAAGACTAGGATATATTCCTATAGTAGAAGGTACTTACGATGAAGAAGGTAATGAACTAACACCTCCTGTATTGTCAGAGGATTACCACGTAGATGTCTTATGGGATGGAGAACCAGATGAAGATTGGGTAGACTTTACAATATGGTGTGAGCCTATGGGAGTACACGTATTCGGTTCATCTAAAGCAATTGCAGAATGGACAGAAAAGTGTAAAGAGTTACACCCAGAATATTTCCCAGAACCACAAGAAGAAGTTTAAAATATAAGATATAATGACGAAGATAAGCGAAAGCACAGAACTTACATTAGATTTAAAAA
>VTLG01014909.1_pt1 | contig 21995 bp, 19 predicted proteins | sample 4694571 | NCBI WGS metagenome assembly VTLG01 (sample SAMN12604809, study PRJNA352737) | marine metagenome | biome: ENVO:00000447; feature: ENVO:00000209|ENVO:00000569|ENVO:01000036; material: ENVO:00002151; isolation source: viral sequences binned using virsorter ... | reverse complement strand
GAAGTTGATGAACCACTTACGTTTCCTGTTACAACTTCTACACCACTTGCGTTAATATAAACTCTATCAGCATTACCAGTACCAAATTTGTGATATGGTGTACCACCATGTACATATGTATGATAACCATCGGCTTGACCATCAGTAAATAAAAATCCAGATTGGTGGTCGTCTGGTGTAACAAATTCTATAAATTCATTATTACCAACTTGATTACCCTCTATTATAACAATACTATCAGTACTTATTGGATTATTACCAGATGAACCTGAATGTACATGAAGTATTCTGTCTGGACTCGTTGTCCCGATGCCAACCATGCCTGTATGTGCTATTGTAAGTCTTTCAGAACCATTATGATTGAACCTCATAGCTCCATCTGCCCAATTTCTAACAATTAAATCATTATCATTTTGTTGAAAACTTGAAGAATATGCAGCATTAGTTGAATCTTCTATTGTTATAGTAGGTGTTGTTGCACCTTTTAAATGTAATAAAGTATCTGGAGAAGTTTCCCCGATGCCAACGTTTCCACTTAAAGTTGCACCACTACCAGTAATATTACCACCTATATAAGCGTCTCCAGTTACAAATAATTTTGAATCAGTACCTATATTACCAGAAGCTGTGATATAGCCATCCACATCAACATCGTCTAAATTGGATGTGCCGTCAACATCTAAAGTACCATCAATATCGGTGTTACCAGTTACATATAAATTACCACTTGAACTAATATTACCACTAGCAGTTAAATGACCAGTTAAATCTAAATCATCGGTAAATGAGATACCAGCTGAATCACCACCTGCAGATTGAAAGTTATCAGCATATATAGTTCCACTAGCACTAATATTACCACTAGCAGTTATATGACCATGACCTTCAACTGATAAAGATCCTGTAATTGATAATGCACCTGTTACGTCTGTATTTGCAGCTGTAAATTCTAAATTTGTTCCAGTTGATGATATTCTTATAAACTTACCTGCGTTTGCACTGGTAATTCCTGGTATACCATTACCTACTGAAAAATGTGCATTACCTGAAATAGATTCTTCAAAAGTTAAATCTGCATGATTAATACCAGTAGCTTTTATCGTTGCTGGTATAATTACTTCATCATTATCATCATAAACTGTAACTGCTGGGAATTGTTCACCTAAACTATGTGTAACTCTCCAATTTGTTCCAGCAGAAGCTTGACTATGTATATGAGTTCTACCATCAGCTGTACTACCACCACCTAAACCTAACATCGCAGTACCAGCAACTGGTGAACCAAATGTTAATGTCATAGTATTTGCATTATTAGCAGTAACCGATGTTGGAATAACCATTACATCATTTGAATCATATACTGTAACATTTACATATTGACTACCTAAATTATGATTTATAGTCCAAGTAGTTGCAGCTGAACTTTCTTCGTGTAATTTTCTTGAACCTATCTGACCAGCAAAAGAACCACTAAATGAACCAGTTAAATGTGTAGTGAACATATCACTATTATTTGTTAATGCTCCAGCTATTTCTACTCTACCAAATGAACCAGTTGAAGATACTGAACTACTTACATTGCCTGTTGCAGTTACTGAATCAATATATGCATCTTTCCAATATTTTGTTGAACTACCAAAATCATAAGTACTATCTGCATCTGGAAGTATTGAAGATGAAACTTCAGCACCAAAAATAATATTATCTGTATCTGCATCACCAAATGTTATATTTCCACCAATTACAGCATCACCATCTACATTTAAATACCCAAATGAACCAGTAGAAGATAATGAACCACTTACGTTCCCACCATAACTTCCAAATGTTGCAACTGAAGTAGCAGAACCACTTACTACAGTACTAGAAATATTTAATAATGATGTACCACCATCTTTTACATCTAAATTACCACCATCAACATCAATAACCATATCATCCGTAATATCCATAGTAAAAGTACCATCGTCAGCAACTTGACCATCAGTAATTACTGTTCCACCAATTGTAAAATCGGTTGTAGCATCTATTGTTGTACCTTTAATCGTAGTATGTGAACTAGCTCCAATTGCAGCTCCATCAATTGCTCCACCATCAATATCTATAGTTGTAAATTTACCAGTTGATGCACTTACTGTTGAACCTGTTATGTTACCACTTACTGATAAATCATTCTGAAGTGTAGTATTACCAACTAAGTTTGAAGTTCCTGTAACAAATAACTTTGAATCAGTTCCGATATTACCAGACGCTGTTACATAGCCATCTATATCCACATCATCCAAGTTAGCAGTACCGTCAACATCTAATGTACCATCTATATCTGCATTTCCCGTTACATATAAGTTACCACTAGCACTTATATTACTTGAACCCGTAATATTTCCACCAACATATAAATCACTAGCAAGATTAGAAGCTCCATCAATATCGGCTGTTCCAGTTATATATAAATTTCCACCAGCTCCAAGATTACCACTTGCAGTTATAGCACCTGTAATATCTAAATCGTCAGCAAATGAGATACCATCTGAATCACCACCAGTTGATGTAAAATTATCTGCGTATATTGTACCACTTGAACTAATATTACCACTAGCAGTAATATGTCCAGTAACTGCTACATCATTTTGAAATGTTGTATCACCAGCTACAGTAAGCGTACCTTGAACTTTATCAGCTACTTGAACTGAAGCGAATGAACCAGTAGAAGTAATAGACCCGCTTATGTTTCCTTTACGAACCTCTACTCCATGATTAAAAAAGTTCTTACCTATTCTTTCGAAACGATCACTCATTTACTATCACCTATGTTATCTCTAAAATACTTGCAAAAACATCAATATCACCATCAGCAGAAGCTTGTGATTCTAATATATCACCAGCTCCTAAATTGATTGGTTTCTCAATTACTACTGTTGAATCTGCTGGTACGTCTACTGTTTTAAGTAAATATCTTCTAGTATTAAAATATGCACTACCGCTAATACTAAGACTAACGCTAGCATCATTTGTACCATCAATATTACTTAAATAAACAGCGTGTACGACTCCAGTAGTAGCTGCAGGACAGGTGTAAAACTTATTTAAAGTTGTATTTGAACCTGTTGCTGCACTTTTAAATGTATTAGCCATTATTATCCTCCAAAAACTATTGCCATTGCTGTAGCGTGGTCAACTACAGATGTTCCTGATTCATAAATTCTTCCATTAGCATAAATATCACCATTTATATCTATTCTACCAAAAGAGCCTGAAGATGTTGTTGAACCAGATATATTTCCGCCAAAATCAATATTACCCGCAAGATTAGAAGCACCATCAAGATCAAGTTCTCCCGTAACATATAAATTACCACTTGAACTTATATTACCACTAGCAGTTATATGACTTGCAAAATCTGCAGTTCCATCTATATCAAGATTACCTGTACCATAAATATTACCACCAGCTCCAAGATTACCTGAAGCAGTAATGTAACCAGCTACATCAGTATTACCATCAATATCTAAATTTCCTGTTGCAGAAAGATTACCACTCGCACTTATATTACCACTTGATGTTACATGACCTATAACGCTTAACCCACCTGAACCTGAAATTTGAGTCTTTTCTGCACTCATATCCAGATGAATTATATCAAAATTATCACTTCTTCTAAATTTAAAATCGTTGTTTTGGTCTGAAGTTTTGAAATAACCTATATCTCCACTCATACCTAAAGTTATATAGTCAGCATATCCATCATCACTTAATTTTAATTGTGGGAAATCTGAATTTACATAAACTGTTCCACTTGCACTTATTTCACCACTAGCAGTTATATTACCAGTAGCATTAATATTAACTGCTGATAAATCTGATTGTAATGTTGTATCACCAGCTATATTAGCAGTACCATCAATATCTAAATTACCAGTTCCGTAAATATTTCCACTTGCACTAATATTATTAGAAGCAGTTATGTGCCCACTTACTAATAAATCATTCTGAAGTGTAACATCACCTTCAAGATTAGAAGTACCATCAATATCCGTATTTCCTGTTACATATAAATTTCCACCAGTTCCAAGATTACCCGATGCCGTTATATATCCAGCTATATCAGCGTTACCATCAATATCTAAATTACCAGTTGCAGACAAATTACCACTTGCACTTATATTATTTGAAGCTGTAATGTGTCCACTTACAGATAAGTCATTCTGTAACGTTACATCACCTACTAAATTTGAAGTTCCTGTAACAAACAGTTTAGAATCAGTACCAATATTTCCTGAAGCTGTAATGTAGCCGTCTACATCAACATCATCCAAGTTAGTAGTACCATTTATGTCTGCATTTCCTGTTACATAAAGATTACCATCAGTTCCAATGTTTCCTGAAGCTGTGATATAGCCATCTACGTCTACGTCATCTAAATTAGCTAATCCGTCAACGTCTAATGTGCCGTCAATATCTGTATTTCCTGTTACATATAAATTTCCACTTGAACTAACATTACCACTAGCAGTAATATGAGTAACTCCCATTAAAGCACCACTTGCACTTATATTTCCTGTTACTGTTAAAGGTTCTGTTGGTGCGGCTGTTAATATTCCAACTCTATTATTACTACCATCTAATGCAACTATATCAGTTTCAGCTGCATCTTGAAATAATAAAGGAACTGTACCTGTATTGGATGAATCATATTTGATTCTCCATTTCATTGTTCCATCATCTTTAAAATCTACATATGAATCATTATTAGCTCCACCACTATCAATTTCAACAATTGCATCTCCTGCATTACCTTCTATTCTTATACCTGCATCACTACCATCATATATGTGGAATGATTGGTCTGGATCAGTTGTGCCAATTCCAACTTTATGTCCTATTAAATAACTTTCATTACCTACTGAACCACTTAATTGAATACTACCAGTAAATTGATGTTCATCAGAACCATCATCACCAAAAACATTTGAACCTGTAGCAGTTGCAACAGAAGCACTAACAAATACCGTATGAATTTCTCTTGCTGTTATTGTGCCTGTTACATCCAAATCACTTTGCATATTAACATCGCCTGCGATGTTAGCAGTTCCATCAATATCAAGATTACCTGTACCATAAATATTTCCACTTGATGATATATTTCCACTTGCCGTTATATGACCACTTACTAATAAATCATTTTGTAATGTAACATCTCCTTGAAGATTTGAAGTACCATCTATATCAGTATTACCAGTTACATAAAGATTTCCAGCTGTACCAATATTTCCTGAAGCTGTAATGTAACCTGCTATATCAGCATTACCATCTATGTCTAAATTTCCTGTTGCGGATAAATTTCCACTTGCACTAATATTATTCGATGCTGTAACGTGTCCACTTACTGATAAATCATTCTGAAGTGTAACATCACCCTGTAAATTCGAAGTTCCATCAATGTTAAAATTACCAGATGCTTCTAATCTACTAAACGAACCAGTTCCCGAACCGCTTATATCACCAACAACTTCTAACTCTACACCTGGAGTTGTATTATTTCCTAAACCTACTCCTAATTTGTGACCATATCCAATATTTACTCTACCATCGTCTTGGTCTAATAGTAACATTTGACTACCACCAACAACTGATCTTAATCTATCAGTACCATCTGATTCTATATAAGTTCCATCATCAGATTCAAAATATATTCTTTGGTCGTTATCTAATTCTATATCACCACCATCAGCAATTATTAAATGTCCAAATGAACCAGTTCCAGTTGCATATAAATCACCACTTGCACTTATATTACTTGAAGCGGTAATATGTCCACTTGCATTAATATCGACAACCGATAAATCACTTTGTAAAGTGGTGTCTCCTGCTACAGTAAGTGTACCTTGAACTTTGTCTGATACTTGCAGTGAAGCAAATGAGCCAGTTGAAGATACTGAACCTGATACATCACCAGTAACCTCAACTCCTGTTTCTAAAGTTTTACCAACATATTGGTTTACTGTCATATAAACGTAATCACTATCACCAGGATCTACGTTAGAGTTCATAAATTGTACTACACCTGTTTTATAATCAAATTGATAATCATTAGTAGAAACAATATCATCACTATCCAATGAAGATGTATCCGTTGAAGTTGATTTATATAATACTGCTAAATAACCAGGTGTATCATCTTCGGTAGTTGAATTTGCAAGTGATGCAACAGAATATTTTGGTGATACAAAATTCACCTCTTGATTATCATTTATTAACTGAGCACCAATTCCACTATTACTTCCTGTTGGATCTAAGAAAAACCAAACTTCATTATTAACATTTGACTTTGTTAGTTTTTGTCTATACCAATATTTTAAAATATTTTCACTATTAACTGCATAGTTAGAACTTTTTTGAGAACTACCACTAAATGGTAATCCTGAAGATGGTATTTTATTCGCCTGAGTATATATCTCTGAGGCACCTAAATCAAGAACTTCGGTAAATGACTCTTGTGCAGTCGTATAGGTATTATGTGTATACCTTCTTGACGCTAACAGTCTACTCGATTTTGATCCTGAATCTATTAAACCCATTACTATTCCTAACTAAAAGTTAATGTGATATCATCCAGTGGTGCTGGATTACCTTTATATCTAACTATCACATAAAGTTCATTATCATCGTTATCTAAATACATTCCATCACTATTTCTCATTGGAACTGTATAAGTATTACTTGCTACACTACCACCAGTATTTCCATATAAATCTAAAGCATCTGAAAATGGATTTAACCAATGGTCTGCTTGGTGTGCTACACTACTTGAAATTGAATTGGAAGTTGTTTCTGAAGGATCATATATCCTTGCTCTAGACAATTCACTATTTGTACCACTACCACTTGCAGAACTTTTGAAAAGTATTGCACATGCAACCTTATCATTTGTTGATGCTTTCCAATTAACCAAAGTATTATTGTTAAGATTAACTGTCATACTTGTTTTTGTTCCACTTGTTTGAAATCTTCTAATATAATATTTGTAAGAACCACTAGCATATCCATCTGGATACCAATATCTGTAACTTCCACTTGGATTTACTAAAAACCCTGGTTTTACTTGTAAATCTTGTTCACCAATTCTAGAACCACTATTAAATGCTGTACCATTGAATCCTAATACATCATTTGTTAAAGCAATTCTAAAACTTTCACCACTAAAAGCTTCACTTGTTCCTGTCAAACTACCACCATCATAACCATCTGCTCTACCATAATATGCCATACTTCCACTTGAAGCTGGTTGACCAAATGTACTACCTGAATGAAAGAAATAAGTATACGTTGCTAGGTTAGAACGAGATGATGCTCTATTTCTACCCCTTACAATAACAGTAAACGTTTCATCCGATACAGAAGAACCAAAATCACCACCAGCTTGTTGTATATTTGTTCCTGTACCTGATAACGTATATGTTGCATTAAATTTTACAATATCAGTTCTAGTTGGAACTACTGAAGTTGCTCTAACTGTATCACCATCAGAAGAATATACTGCAGCTGCAGTTTGTATAGTTCCACCACTTGTAGAAACATCATCTATACCTGAACCTGCTATTGATACGTTAGATAGAGACTCTCCACCAATACTATCATCCACTATAGTAGTTGATGCAGCATACATTGGGTCAAATAAACCAGTTACAGAAGCACTTAAATGATATGTAGCACCTGAAGTTAAATATGGAACACCACTTAAACTTCTACTTGTTGCAGTTAAATAACTTTGAGTTACTGAACTTGCAGTTATTCCTAATGTATTACTTCCTATATCACTTTCTATTTGGTCAATTGGTGCCCAAAATCTATTTACAGCTGAACCATTTATATATCTGTAATTACCCGAACCTGTAGATATTCCCACAACTAAATCAGCAAATCTATAATATCCACTTGCAGAAACACTTGTAAAATCTGTAGCACTAGCTTTATATAATCTTGACAAAGAACCACTTAACGAACCAGAACCAGCATTAACAAATTTACCATCTTGATATGCTGACGGAATAACTGCTGGTTGTGAAGTTACAATCTTTGCTAAACTTAATGGGCCTGAAGTTCCAAAATCAGTTATAGAAAAATCTGTAAATGATTGAGTTGTAAAAGTATGATTACCTGAAGCAGTTGACGGTGCCGAAATACTTCCTGTATCACTAAATGATTGAGTTGCAATAACTCTAACATCAAACCGTACAGCATTTCCACTTGATAATCCACCTAAACCGAACAATTCACTATCCGCAGACGAACTTATAGCCGATGAGCCACTTGAATTTGAATCAAAATCTATATAATAACTTGGTCCATTGTCGTGATATACTGAAATACCACCAAAAATAGTTTCACCTGCTCCTGTCCAATCTTTAGTAACTAAATATTTTAAAGTAGCGTTTGAATCATTATAACTTTGAGGTAAATACCCATCACAACTATCTGTACTACCTAAGTTATTTTCATTTGTATCTAAACTACCAAGTTCTTTTGTATTTGGTGATGCGTCTGCAACATCTAAAGAATGACTCATCACTCCTGACATAAATCTTAAAATTTCTGAAACGTGTGTTGTATTATCAAAATTATTAAAATAACTACCATCTAAACTTTCACCCCATAAGTTAGATGTTGGATAACCATTTGTAATATTATTTGTAGTTATAGTTGTAGAACTTGTAGCTGCACTTGTAGCAGTAATTGAACCAGAAAAGTTAGCACTTCCAGTAATTTCGTGAGCATTATCAGATTTAAGTCTTAACTTTACATCAGAATCATCTTCACCATCTATTCTAAAAAGTATTGTACTATCACCACCATCAGCATTAATATCAGCAGACATTGTAAGATGAGTATTCTTAGTATTAATATCACCAGCTGGTATCCAAGCTGTTCCATCAAATAATTTCAATAATGTATCAGAAGTATTGTAGAACATCATTCCAGCTTCAGTTGTACCTAATCCACTTGGATCAGAAGAACCTGATGGTAACATAAATCCACTCTTATCACCAACTAAAACTGTAAATGAAGCAGATGGATGTGCGAACGATGCCGAAGAACCAGCGTGAGTACCTACTACAACTTGATTACTTATAAATGACTGCGAAGAGCCAGAAAGTATAAATGAACCAGTAAACTTAGGATTTAACTGTTTGCTGTCTAATAAAGCCATACTCTATCTCTTTTTGTTTCCTATCTTCCCACCAATTAGTGATTGATTTAGAAATTTTCTTTTTATGTTCAACCGTTTTAGGTTGTTTCATTTTTTCAATAGTTTCCATTGTAAGTTTTCTATCCATCTGTGCACAAGACTTACATACAGTATTGTTTTCTACTGCTCTATCAAAAGCATCTTTTCTTGTATAAGTTATCATTTTATTACAATCAGGACATTTTCGATTTTTTCTATTTTTCCAATGACGTTTTCTCATATTAATAAATATCAAGAAATAGTAAAAGAAAAGTGGAACAGAGAATATTTATGAATTAAATTTTCCCCAAGCAACAATTTCATCAATATTTTGTAAATCATATCCAATACTATTATTATTTACTTTCAGGTAAAAAATAGAACCACTTTGCTGTACCGTTAAAGCGTCATTTTCTGCTATTGCACCGTTAATAAAAAACATAAAATCATCTTCATTCGTAGAAGTTATACCCGATGGTGCAGAAGCTGTTGTAGCTGTAAAACTAGCTGTACTTACACTTACAAAACTACCAGTATGTGTAAAACATTTACGAACATATGAATTAAAGTCATCAGTTTGGTTATCTACATATGTTTTTACTGCATTTTCTGTAACAAATGATGTAGAACTTCCATCTGTTAATGAAGTATCATTTGATATCTCTGTCATAGTATCACTACTATTTAAAGTATACGAGCCACTATTAACTACACTACCACTAAATTGATGAGTATCATCGGTTGTATCGCCAAATAATGTACTTCCACTCTCAAAAAGTGTAAATGACCTTGTAAGTCTTGCTTCTAAGGTTTGTGCAGTTACACTTCCCCCTACTGTAAAATCTCCACTATGACTTACAAAACTAGAAACAAGAAAATCACCAGTTTGTGTAACTTCACCTGAAGCACTAATATAATTACGATTTAATACTAAAGTACTATTATCTATAATAAAAGGATTAGCAGTAAGGTCAGCAAACTGAACATTAGAAGATGATTCTACCGCTTGATTAATTGCAATAGTTATTTCAGTATTCGGAGCACTATCTGCTCTTAATTCAGTATTAGATGGACTAAGATTAAATCCTGTTCCATTTTTTAGAATTAATGGTTCTTTAAGATTATACTTTGGCACAATACTTTCCTATGAATTAAATTTACCAATAGCTAAAATCTCATCATCTGATTCTAAATCATATCCTATACTATCATTATTTACTTTTAATAAAAGAGAAGAACCATTTTGTTGTATATCAATCGCATCGTGTTCCATATATTGACCATTTATGAAAAATACAAAATCATGTTTACTTGTTGAAGTTAAATCAGATGGTGCAGAAGCAGTTACTGCAGTAAAACTAGCAGTAGCTGGTACTGTAATTGAAGCTGTTGTTTTAAAATATTGTTTTCTTAAATATGTTTGTTGATCGTCTGTCTGATTATCAACATAAGTCTTTACTGCGTTCTCTGTAACTAATGAAGTTGCGTTACTGTCTGCTAATGTAGTGTCATTTGATATCTCTGTCATAGCAGAACTACCATTTAAACTATATGAACCAGTAACTAATAAACTACCTGTAAATGTGTGATTATCATCAAGAGTATCACCAAATTGTGTTGAACCACTTGAGAATACTATTGAACTTGAAATATTTTCTGTATGAAATTCTTGAGCAGTTAATGTACCCTCTACTGTCATATTACCATTAACAGTCATATCGCCTGTTGATACAAGAGAACCAGTAATATTAATATCACCCGTTACTGTACTTCCTTCATAAACTGTACCACCAGTTAATGTCAGAGAACTTGCAGAAACTTGTGCAAAGGTTACATCTGCTGTAGTTGCAACATCTTGTCCAATTGAAATTTGTTGTTCTAATCGTGAACCACCATCATATTCTGTTCCATCACTAGATAATGTAACACCAGTTCCTTGATTAAATACAAGTGGATAAGTAAGAGTAATACCAATACTTTCAGCAGAAGATCCAGCTCCTTGAGATGTAATAGTATCTTGAAGTCCTTCTAAAAACTGACCCGACCTTCCAACATTATTTTCAATAGTTGAATCGGTTTCAGTACCAAATATTACTTTTTTTGGTGTTATAAATTTTTGAGTAGTAGAACGATGATCAAAATTTCCTTCTGGTAATAAATAACCTTTCAAAGTAACAGAAAAATTAGTTCTAACTAATCTTTCCGCATCAGCTACTTCAGTAGCATCAGTAAAACTATCAATATTAGTTCTAAATCTCATCTTATCAGGATCTCCCCAATAAGCACCATCTGAATATGTAATTCTTTCAACAATTTTATTCATTTGTTCAATATAAGCAGTCCAAATCATAAAATCATATGTTAAAGTTACATAATCTGGAAAAGATACATTATAATATTCTCTTTGTGGTAAAAGACCTATTTGAGTTGTTAAATTATCATATTTGTTTTCAGATGAAAATTTCTTTTCAAAAGTATAAAACATATGTGGATTGTTTGCATCTAATTTATCTTGTGGAACTGTATCATCTTTTTCAATAGATGTTCTACGATAAACAATAACTGGTGTTATTATTTGTCTATTTTTATCTCTCATAAAACCATCACGTTGAATAGCTTTCCAACGTTCAGGTGAAGCATACATAATAGGTACTTTTACATTTTCACCATTATCTTCTACAGATGGTTTAATAACCATATCAAAGTAAGATACAATAGCACTATCCATATCCATCAAAGTAACTGATGGATTTTTTACATTATCATCAGAAGATCTTGAATATAAGTAACCTCTATTAAGTACTCTTTGTTTTCTTGGTAATGGTTTAGTTCTTATCGTAACATCAGGCATTAAACACTCCTAACTCTTTCAATATTTAAATTAGAGATTCTTACTAAGAAAGCATTACATACTACAGAATGCTTATAATCGGTTTTTCCACCAACAAGTTGACTTTCATTTGTAGAAGTAATTTCCCAGTATCCACTATTCCAATCAATTATATCACCGACTTCTACAACATAGCTTATATCTACTAAAGATTGTCTAACAAAAGAAAATGATGCATTTTGTTGTAAATCTGGACCAAATTCATCTGTTTGAGTTATTTGTTCTTCTGCTGATATAAGACAAGCAACTTGAACGCCTGGTTTATAAATTTTACCTTGTGCTGTTTCCCCATACATATTAGTTTTAGTATCAACTGCAGAAACTTTATATATTACAACAGTTTGATTTATAATTCCATCTTTTCCACTATATAAATCACCTATCAACTCTTTATTGAACTTGTCAAAAGTATCAATATCTTTCTGGGGATAATAACGACTTGCCATAATCTTATCCTATATAAATTGGGTATGGAACTTTTTGTAATTTCTCCTGTAGAAATTCTGCCTCATCTTTATCAGCTTCTAATAATGCTCTTCTACTTGTTTGTTCTAACATTTCTCTAAGTTGAGTTACTAATAATTCCTTTTCAGCTGCAGCTTCAGATCTTAAAGTATCTCCATCTAAAGTTGTTTCCGCATTTGGTATAGGAATACTACCATACTTAGAACGTATCATTCCGAGTAACTCTTTACATAATGCTAGTGCATATTTTCTAATCCATTGTTTTCCAACATCATTAATAAACTTATATTCCATATTATCATAAGGAACATTAGAATAATCTGATACTACATCCGTAGAACCACTATATTCTGTAATTAATGGATTATCTCTATCAGCTGTTTTTACATATTCAAACCATAAAGTTTGATCTTCTTCTGGATCTGGAAAGATTCTTAATTTATTATTTTGTAATGCAAAAGAATATGAAGATTTTCTTATAGAATCATTCAATTCTATAGCCTGAACTCTAAGTAAATCCTCAAATAAAGGCATAAGAGTAAAAGATACTGCTGGTGAATAATTACCAAACCCAAATCCTTCAACTGTATTTAATGTACCATATCCAGTTGTAGCATATGGGTCAAAAAATCTTTGCATAGCGGGTGTTGCTTCATGATATACTCTTTTAATTTCAATAGCTGCTCCACTTTCGGAAACATCTGCATATAAAGAATTTAAATCATAAGTTTGACTGCCACTTATTACTGATATTGAACCAGAATAATAAGGAACATCACCACCAACTCCTGCTTCAGTACCATATTGTTTAGATAAAAATACACTTCTACCTAATGTTGGTGTAACTCTTTTATGAGTAATATTTGAACCAGTTGCTTGTCCTGTAAGGTGTAATAAATTATCTTTTATGTTAAATTGATTAACTTGAGCAGAATATTCTGTGATTGCTTCTTCATAGCACGCATAAAATGAACCAGATTGCAACTCTACAGACATAATAGGGTGTCCAAGCCGTCTAGCTGCCCAATCAGCAAATTTATCTACTGAATTATTACTCGAACCAGAAAATTGTGTATCTGAGTCATAAAAACCATATGGAGTTTGACCTGATGCAAAGGAACTACTTCCTTGCCAAATAATTTCTGCCATTATTTTCTCCTAAAATAAATATAATTTGTCAATAATAAATATAACAAAGTATAATAAACAAAAAAAGGGAGACCGAAATCTCCCTTTTTTCATAGTTGTACCTTAGTACGATTTAGTTATTACTAGTCATTAAGCAAAGTTAACATCAGCAACAACAACTTTACCAAAGAATTCAGGTCTTACGACTTTCTTCGCATAGCGAGTCATTACACCTTTTCTTGGAGTAAAGTTCTTAGGATCGTATACTAATGGTGTCATTATCATAGGTACATAAGGAGCATACACAGCACCAGTTTCTAAGAAATTACTTCCTCTGAAACCAACAAGAATTACATTCTCGAAAGCGTATGGGTTCTTATATACAGTAAAACGGTTATTTATCATACCCGCTTTTTGAACACCCATTGCATAGGATTTATTGTTAGCATCACCATCAGATGAAGTTGCATATCCAGGAATTGATTCAAGGATTGTAGCAATTTCAGGTGAAACAACTATCCAGTTAGCACCACCACGTAGTGTCTTCTGATGAATAGCATTGGAAACAGACTGTATCTTGTTACCAAGAGTCTGGAACCATTCATTCTTAGTATAAGCATTTGAATTGCTGCTTATTTCTGTAAATGTTGCACCACCGTCATGTTCAAAACCGACTTTAGCACTCCATTTTTCAGTTTTAGCAACAGCATTCAAACGAAGCATATCAAGAATTTCAAGATCGATTTCCATTGAAACATACTCACTAAGTAGTGAAGTAAGTTCTGCTTCTGCATCAACACTATGATAAGCATTAAGGTCTTGAGCTAACTCAGGAGTCCATACTGCTTTCAACTTACGTGTTTTAGCAACGATTGCGACTGAACGCATTGCGATGTCAATCTCTGGGATATCAATATCCGTTTCAGGATTAGCATCAGTTTGTGTTTGTGAAGCTTCAAAATCACCTCTTGAAGTATCAGCTGGCTGTTTGTGATATCTTACACTTGCAGTATTACAAATAGTGCCTTCGTCTACGATAAACTGAACTGAATTAGCAGCAGTAGATGAAGGAGCAACTTCGTTACCAGAACTATCAACTATTCTTGTGTAAGCTGGATAGTAAGCTGTTAATGCAGATGAACCTGTAATTTCAAATGCACGAGCACCTTCTTTATCTGGGTTTGTAAAATTACTGATAGCAATTCTGAAGTATTTTAAGTTAGAAAGTGAAGCAGACAAGTCTGGTTCAAAATCTACCATAGAATGATCAACTGAGCCGGATACTGTAGATACATTAACAGCACCAGTGATGGAATCATTAACCGAATAGCCAAATTTACCAGCACCATATAGACCCTGCGTAGGATCACCAGAACCTGAGGTTACACCCATGACTTGCTGACCAGCAGTAAATCCAGGTTGGCCTGTTCCGTATTTGAAATCAAGATAGAAAATCAAACCAGATGGTAGATTCATAGGCTGTACAGAAACAAACTCTTGTGCTGCCAACTCACCAAAGATCTTACGAACTAATGGTAGAGCAACACCAGACCATTCTTCAGAATTAGCAGAAGTACCTGTATGACTAGATTCATCAATTAACTGACGAGCCTGGTTTTCTAAAAGTACTGCCATTCCTTGGACTTTCTGTTCATCACCTAAACCTTCTAACAATCCAGTAGCTTCCCACTTGTTTACTAAACCGCGGGTTTCCTCGATACGTTGACGATATGGATTAAAACCATCCATCAACTTCTCGATTGTACCAAGATTTTTATGTTTAGACATATTATTTCTCCAATAATAAATTTATGAAATTAAATAATTCCAGCTAATTTCTTAAATCTGTCTCTCAATTCTGATCCTTCAGCAATTACTTCTTGTTCTTGCTTTTCAGATTTAGTTGAGGCAACAGGTTTAGACGCCGAGCCTTTAGTTTCTTTAATTTCAGTTTTAGATTTTTTTGTTCCAAAAGATTCAGCTAAAGTGGAATAAACCAATTTAACTTCGCGAAGATTGTGTGCTCTATCAAAGTTTTCCACAACTTTCATTTTCTGATCATTGGATAAACCAAATGAACGGAAAAGTTTGTTTGTGAATAGTAACTTTGCGTTAAGCAAATTAACTTCATTTAATTTGGACCTTAGATATTTAACGACATTGCGATGCTCGTCAAGTTCAGATTGAAGTTTAGAGACTTCATTTTTCTCTTCTTCTTCATCTTCTTCTTCAGAAAGAGCTTTAATGACTTCTTCAAGATCAATATCATCATCTTCATTAACTTCTTCAGTTTCAGTAGATTCTTCAACTTCTTCTTTAGATTCATCAACTTCTTCTTCTTTAGATTCATCAACTTCTTCTTCTTTAGATTCATCAACTTCCTCTTTCGATTCGTCAACTTCTTCTTCAGAGTCTTCGTCTTCTTCTTTAACAGCTTCTTCCATTTCATCATCTTCATCATCTTCTTCTTCAAGTTCACGTAGAACTGCTTCTAAATCAAGATCATCAGATTCTTCCATTTCGTCATCAGCTTCTTCTTCAGCTTCTTCTTCACCGTCTTCTTCAGCAACAACTGGTGCATATTTAACACCATCGATTTCGATTATTTTATCTTCATCCATCTCTTCTTCAGACTCTTCTTCGTCTTCTTCCATTTCTTCAGATTCTTCGTCTTCAGACTCTTCGTCTTCTTCCATTTCTTCTTCAGAATGGTCATCAGATGGATCTTCATCATCATCGTTCATGTTGCCATAGCCTTCTTCAGCAGCTTCCTCTTCTTCATCTTCGTCTTCTTGTTCATCGACTTCAACTTCAGATTGAATTTTCTTAGAAAGCATAGATTGTAGGCGTGGTGTGAAAGCTTCTTCTAAAGCGATTTTAGCGTTTTCAAGAGCTGTTTCACGAACTGCTTTTGCATCTGCAATGGCTTCTTTTAAAAGATCATCCATTACTTTTCTCCATGTTTGGATTCAATATAGTTATTTGGAACTATAATATAATTATTACTTTTGATTACACTACAAGATGGCTGAAATGCCGTAGTGTATTTTTATACATATATAAATATATATAAATGAAAAAAATTAACGTAAATTTGTAGAATTTTTTTTATATCTAAGACGAGCTTTTGCTCTTTTCTCTCGTTTTTTCATAGAAGGTTTAGTATAAAACTCTCTATTTTTTAATTCTAATAATAGTTTAGATTCTTTTACTTGCTTTTTTAATTTACTTAAAGCCTTATCTACGTTATTGTTATAAACTTTTACGTGTATCAATCAAACTCCTAATCCGATTCGTTGTCGCCTTTCCAATTAGCATCAACATAATTATAAAACTCTTTTTTCTTTTCATCATCTAATTCATCTGGTGAACTAACACCAAACTTTTTCATAGCTGCTTGAAAAAACTTTTCATATTCTTCTTTATCACCTGCTTTTTCTGAAACCGTTTCTCCTATCTCATAATAACGACCAAGAATATTACCCATATCTTCATATAAAGCACCCATTCTTTGTTGTAAAGATTTAGCTTCAGTAGCAATCTTACCAAATTGTTTAGAAAGACCTGTAAGTTCTTTCATATTACGATTTACTGTAATCTTATCGAACCAATCGTCAGTTTCACTTAAAGTATGTGATTTAGCTTGATTAGCAATCCAACTTAATTTTTCTGCTATTTTTGTAATATTAGATGTACCAAATATTGATTCACCTATTTTTTGATAGTTAGTAATTTCTGCAGTTAACTGTTTTGCATCAACAGCTACTTCTTCAGCATCACCATACTTTTCTTTTACAATATTAGATAAACTCATATCAGTAGACCATGGGCTTCTTGATACCACACCACCCATTACAGTTCCACTAAAATTTTCTTTAAGTAGATCTTTCATTTTAATTTTCTTAGCCATAATTAACTCCTATATAAGATAAATATAAACTATCTTAATTTTCCTCTTTTTGAATATCTTCTAAAGCCATCTCTTACTTTATTCCAAAGTACTCTTAAAAATTCTCTTTCACCCGTATGAGTATCTCTTATTTTACCACTCATTATAGCTCTTTGTATATCCATAGCATCATATCTTTTACCTTTAACACCATCCATCATTGTTTTAATGGATTGTTGTGATGCTTTTCCTAAAATCTTTGACATTTTTATAATATCTTTCTCAATCATTTCTTTTGCTTCTGGTGAACTAAATGGTAGTTGTGATGGTGAGTCAAATGGTGCTTCACCAAAAACTTTTTTTGAAGTAAAAAAATCAAATGCATCTGAATTATTTGCAATAACACTAGTATCACTTCTTGGTACTTTCACAAAAGAACTTTCAGTCATTAATTTTGTATATAATGATTTTTTACCCATAATACTTCATAATTAACTGTTTCATTTTTGGTAATTGTATAGCTCTAAATTTTTTCTGTAATTTTGGATTTTTATCATATGCCTTATCAATTGTAACTATTAAATTTGCTGTTTGTAAATCAATACCTTTTTCACGTTGTTTATTTTTTAATACTTTTTAGCTACATCAACACCACTAACTTCATTTACGGATTCTAATCCTAACATATCAGCTGCAACTACAAAGTTTGCCGTATCACCTTTTGATTTATCTAAATTAATTTTTCTAACTCTTTTAAATGATTTTTGTAGAAATTTTTGTAATTTTAATGCTTCCTTTTCGTCATCAAGAAAATAACTCAAACTACCTTTACCTGTATACATATCTACAACAGATTTTATACTTAATGACTTTGCTAATTTAGTCATTATTTTTTTCATCTTATCATTTATACCTTCATTTACGGATTCTTTTATATCTGAAGTACCTGTTAATTCATAACCTAATTGTTCTGCGTTTTCTTTTCTTGCTTTTTCAAATTTCTTTTTATCACTACCTTTTAAATCTCCACCAAAACCTTCTTCTACTGATTCACTTTTTTTTGAAAACTTATCTTTTAATCTTTTAAATATACCTTTAGCTTTACCATGCAACTTATGGTCTTTATTTCTTAATGGTGTTATTGCTTTAACTTTGTTACCAGTATCAGGATTTTGCATTTGAATCATCACCATTGCGGCTGCAGCTGCAGCAGCTGGATTTTCACGTAAAAGTGCTTCTTTCACTTTTTTAGGTAATCCTTTGTGTTTAGTTGAAGCAAAATCTTCAGCATCTTTATCACTCATAGAATCAGCAGCCTTTTTAACTTTATCTGATACATCAGATGGTTTTATTTCACCTTTTTGTAGGGCGTGAACCATTCCCATAAATCTTTGTTGTGCTTTAGACTTAGCAGGCATTTACTTTAACTCTGTCCAATCTTGTGGATTACTACGTTTTGATTTATAATACCACTTCTTATCTTTCATACTAAAAATATAAGCAAATTCTTCACCACTATTAAGTTTTACTGAATCTCTATCTTTCCAATTACTTATAGCTCTACTCTTTTCTCCCCTATCTCTACCATAAAATACAGTTACATCTTTTTCAGGATTATCAAATGAATGGTCTTTACTACCTTTTATTTTTGGACCAATAGAAGAAATTCCAAATTGTCCGAGTTGCATTAAATTTTGTACCACAACAGGTTTTTTATAATATTTTTTTAACATCTTACCAGCGTGTTTTGGATACCCATCCCAATGTCCATAAGTAGACCTAACTTTTCCATTTGGTGCTTCAATACCAACTAACCAACGAGTTCCTTCTGTAATAGTTTCTTGGTGTTTATCCATAACATCTTTTAAAGTTGGTAACGGATCACCAAACTTTTCTCTATCCCAAGCTTTTGTTTCTGATAATAATTTTTTTAACTTTATCATTTTAATTTCCTAGTATATGATACGGCATCTCTCATAAATTGAGTTACGTGTTTTTTATATGATATTTTTATATCTTTCGCTAATTTCATATTTTCTGGTCGTGGGTCATCTAAAAATATTTGTTCTAATTTATACATTCTTTCTCTAAGTTTAGCCTCAGCTTTCATAACTCTTTGTATTTCTTTTTTAGCCTTATTCTTTTCATCTGGACCTTCAGTTACAGTGCAACAACTACCACCACAATCACAATTATGTTTTTCCATTACATCACTTAAAGTAGGTAAAGGATCTCCAAACTTTTCTCTACTCCAAGCTGATTCACTTAATATTTTTTTTAGTTTAATCATTTTAGTCTTCCGAATAAATGTATGTATGATCTTTACCGTGATTATCAGCTTTTACAAGTTTACCATCTCTATGTAATTGTTCCATTTCATCTTTTGAAAAAACAACTGTATGTTCATCTATTGAGTCTTCATCAATTTTATGTTTTTCAACTACATCTTCTAAGGTAGGTAATGGCTCACCAAACTTCCTATCCCAAGCTGATTCCTTTAATATTTTTTTTAGTTTAATCATTACCGTTCCTTATTTTATTTTTACAGAAGCCACTACTACTTTACCTTTTTGTTTTTTTCTATCTACTACGTCTTTTAAATCATTACCACTAAAAACTAATTTTACAGAAAGTTTTTTACCTTTAATTATAAGAGAGCTTTTACCAATTATTTGAAATGGTAGACTTGTTTCATTTTCTATTGCCTCAGCTAAAACTTGCTCTGCAGTTTCGCCTAAACGCCAATCCTTCCACCGTTTCATCATATCTATATAATTAGCCACTATTTTCCACCCATTCTTTCATAAGTTTTTCTGAAAGGATGTTTTTCTGTAACTTTCTTTTCTTCTTTAACTGGTTTATATTTTTTACCATTAATTATTTTAATAGATTCGTTATTAGCTTCTAATCCTTCTATTTCATCTGCAATTTTTTGTTTAAGTTCTTCCTCTCTATCTTCAGGAGCTCCAGAATCTAATTCATTATACCACTTTTCAATATCATTATATGACTCTTTTGGAATTTTATGACCATATAGAAATAAATAATCATATACCGTTTCTTTAAATTCTGAACCAGACTGTTTATTCAAAGTTTGAGCATATCCATCTTTTTCAGGGTCCATTTTTTCTTTATCTTCGGCCGAATCATCACCAACTAATGTTTTTATATGGTCTTTAATATTGTGAATATCACCTTTATTTAATGCGTTTTGAACTTTTTTATCACCTGCTATTTTATCTAATGCGGATTCCATTTCTTCCTTTGAATTAAATGATTCACCCCAAAATTGATTCACACCACCCATACCTATAGTATATTCAATTCCATCATCCGTTTCAATTGCTGATACCATAATTCCGTTATCACCAGGATACTCACCTTCATTATCTCCAACAAGCTCATAAGAATTATCATCATCACCACCACTCATATCTACTTCAAGTCCATGTTTGTCAGCAACTTTATCGGCAACTCTACCTGCATCCATTTGTGCCTCTGCTTTTTTGTCTCTTACTGTCATATTCATACCTTGAATATCATCATCTTCAAAACCATCCCCCCGTACTACATTTGCAATCTGACCTTGTATATCGGATATTTTATCTTCATATTCATCATCATCAATTTGTCCTGTTGCCATTTCACCTTCCGCAGCCTCTAAATCTGATCCCAAATCATAAAGTTCATCTTTTTGTTCATCAGAAAGTTTATCATCATATTTCTCAATAAAATCATCTACTTCAAGAGGTGAAATAAGTGCTTCAATTTCATGATCTTCGATATCTCCACCAGATGGTTTTGCTCTGCCTTCTTCATCATCCCAAGCGTCATCAGGATCTCCTCTAGTTGGATCATCATCTAAATCTCTTTCGAAATCTCCTTTGCCTAAAGCTTTACCTTTTGGTTTTTCTTTATCTTTCTTTGCTAAACCAGCTTGTCCTTTATCAGCGATGTCTCTTGCTTGTTGATATGCTGGATGTGAGTCTCCCGATTGTAATGCACTTTTGACAGTAATTTCTTTTTCATCACCGTCTTCATCTTTATACTTTATGATGTGGCCCATAACATCTTCTTCTTCTATAAGAAGACTTTTAGCTATATTTTTATATGATTCTAAAATTTTCATCTACCCTCTCATAATATCATTTATTACAGATTCTACTTTACAATAAACACCACACGCTCTACCTGCTGGTATTTCAATATCATTTGTAACACCCTCATTCATTGGGTACATAAAAGCTCCATGTGTAGATGGATTAGAAACAAAATCAAATGCAATTAATTCAAAATCAGGCTGTACTTGAGTAACTTGATCTCCTTCTTCATTTACAGTTTCTACTGAACCCATACCTCTTGAAGAGATACCTAACTTAATACCTGATTTAAATAAT
>VTLG01013182.1_pt1 | contig 21996 bp, 32 predicted proteins | sample 4694571 | NCBI WGS metagenome assembly VTLG01 (sample SAMN12604809, study PRJNA352737) | marine metagenome | biome: ENVO:00000447; feature: ENVO:00000209|ENVO:00000569|ENVO:01000036; material: ENVO:00002151; isolation source: viral sequences binned using virsorter ... | reverse complement strand
AATTCATAAGATTCAATAATTTATCACAAACAATCTGACAAACATTTTTATATTCCTCCCATATTTCTTTCATGTCAGAGTTGGGCCAAATGTTTTCTGTAAAGTGACCTTCTGCTTCTGGTGTAAAGTAATATGGATCACCCTCAACTGCCTCATCACCAGAAGTAAATGATTCTTTCTCATCGCCTGGAGCATCTAAATCTCCATATGTTCGTGCAAGTGCTTTTGCTCTGACAGAATAGTACCCCCTACCAACTTCTGTTCTATCATACTTTTGTTTTTCTTCTTCGTTTAAGTCAAAAAAATCATATGAAGTCTTGAACATATTATCAATTAATTTTTCAGAAACACCATGTCCTGAAACAACAAGAAATCCCCACTCAGAACAAGCTTTCTTGACTGCCCAAGATACATCTTGACTAATATCAATAACAGGTACTTCTTTCATGTTTTAACATCCGCCTGCAGCAACTTTAACATCTCTATATGTTGCATATTTACCATGTCGATTACATTCTGAGACAACCCAAACTCTACTTTCTCCACCTGCAAGTCGAATTTGAGTACTTAAATACGCCTGTCCACTCGTTGGAGTGAAGAAGCATTGTCCTTTAATTACTATTGGATCTGCAAAATTTAATATCTGGATACTTTTTATATAATGATTATCTTCCATTGGATGATCTACTTCAACTACGATAGGTGCTTGATTTCCATCTTCTACTACTGGTGGAAGAGTCACTTTAGGTACATGAATTCTTTCAATTTCAGTAAGAAAGTTATCGTTTGGTTTCACGATACGAAAAGGCGATGCCTGAACTTGATCAAAATATGGAATAGTTAACAATATTCCACATAAAAAACTTCTTCTTTTCATAAGAGTCATGCTATCTCCGATTCATGCCAATTATGTAAAAGATAATGACCCAATGTAGTTACAGCCATAAAAAATGCAAATCCTAAAGCGGTGGCAGTCAAGATCAGAGCCATGACTAACGGCGTTTCCATTGAAGCTTGAGCATACATTATCATTACACCTAATCCACCACCTTCACTTCCAGAACCAATAATAAACTCACCTACGATTGCACCAATTACAGACAACCCAGCAGATATTCTTAATCCTGCAATAATATTGGGAGTAGCCGCAGGAAGACGCAATTTAAAAAAATTGATAAATCGTGATGAGTTGTGCATCTGGAAAAGTTCAACCAGATTGATAGATGTTGATTTCAATCCTAATAAAGTATTGTTAATAATTGGAAATAAAGAAATGATCAAACTGATAATAATAACTGACTTCATTTCAAATCCAAACCACAAAACAATCAATGGTGCAACTGCAACCGCAGGAAGTGTTTGTAACAGAATTGCATACGGATAAAAACTACGTTCTAGTATCTTCGATTGACTCATAATTGCAGCAAATATGATTCCAATAGAAATTGCTAAAAGATAACCATACAACGCTTCTTGAAAAGTAATCCAAAGTCCACCTATAACCATATCAATATCAGTCACAAATGCTTGAGCAACTTGTAGTGGATTGGGCAAAAGAAAAGCCATGTTATATAAATGGGCTGCGATTGACCAAATAGATAAAAAAAGTATTAAGACTATAAATGGTGGTATAAAATTTTTCATTTCACCTCTCTTAACTTTCCAGAAATATCATTCACTAATTTATGAAATTTAGTTGATGATCTTAATTTTTGATTTCTACCATTAAAAGGAATTTTAACTATATGTGTAACCCTTCCTGGTCTTGATGATAGAATAACTACACGATTTGATAAGTAAACTGCTTCTGGAACATTGTGTGTTACAAGAATAGAGGTAAATAGTTCTTTTTTATGGAGTGCATAAATTTCTTCTTGTAAAACTTCACGGGTTAATTCATCTACTGCGGACAATGGTTCATCCAGTAACAAATATTCTGGACTCAAAACCAAAGACCTTGCTAAAGATAACCTCATCTTCATTCCACCAGAAAGTTGATGGGGATAACTATTTTCAAATCCTTTTAAACCCACTTGCTGTAACGCCGAACTTGCTTTAGAAACTCTTTCTCCTTTGGAAAATCCATCTTCCAGTTCCATTAAAAGCTCGGCGTTTTTCTGTACAGTTCTCCAAGGTAATAGGGCAGCATCTTGAAATACAAATGCGCCCTTTGAAGTATCGGGTTTAACAATCTCACCATCTGATGGAGTTACTAATCCTGCAATAATACGTAATAAAGTAGACTTTCCACATCCAGAAGGGCCAACAATTGTAACAAACTCTCCTGTTTTTATTTTTAAATTTACTTTCCTTAACGCATGAACATATCCAAAATCTTTAGTAACTTCAGAAACTTCAATCATAATTTACTTTCTATTTAAAACAACCCTTCTTGAAGGATGTATCATAAGATTGATGTGGATCAAAATCAGCAGGCAAGACATTTACTTCTTTCATTTGATTTGCCACTTCAACCCATCGTTGAGGATCCTGACATCCAATTTTACTCCAATCTTTAGGGAAAAAATCTTGTTTCATAAGTTCAATAGCATTCATGTGAATTTCAGCATTTACTTTCTTACTCTTTGAAAGAAGAAAATCCATAGTGGGTTTTGGATCTACCAATGACTTATGAAAAGAAATACTAAGGCGATCAACAACTGCCTGAACCAACTCAGGATTTTCTTTGATCAACTTATCAGTTGTAAACAAAACACTATAAGGTCTATATCCAAGACTTTCTACTGTAATCTGTTCATTAGGAACACCCTTTGCGTCCAACCTTGCAGGAAGGAAAATAGAATACCCCTGTTGAAATTGCATTGGAGTTCTTGCAAACAATCCTAAATCACCTTTAAGTGGAAATTCTTTTACTTTGTTGAGGCCATATTTTTGCTTAACCCATTTCCAATAAGTAACTCCAATTTTTACTGCAAAAGGTCTTCCATCCAAATCGTGAACACTATTAACACCTGTATTCGGATGATATACAAGAGTATAAGGAACATGATTAAGACTCACAAAGATTCCTTTGAGTCCTGCACCTTTTGAATTTGCTAACATGACACTATCTGATGCCTGAAGACCAAAATCAACTGAACCTGCCGCAACTTGAGCAGTAGTATTTACTTTTGGCCCGCCTGACTTAATTATGATTTTTAAATCTTTATGATATTGATTATCAAACTGGGCTTGCCAGTAACCACTTTGATTACCTTGTGGAAACCAATCCATTAACAAGGTTACTTCTTTTGCAAATGCAAATGTTGTCATAAAAACAACAGTTACAATTAATGATAATATTTTTTTCATTTTAACTCCTTCCGAGTTTTATTGTTAAACGGGAGTATTCCACCAATGCTCCCAAGGGAAATGAATCCAGATATTTTCTGAATCCTTTGCACACTCCTGCACGTAATAATGAGGTTCAAAATTACACTCATTATTCCACCAAAGAGACGCAAATCTTACTTCAGTTGGTAATTCCAAAGGTTGATTAATTCTTGGTCCTTTAATATAACTTGACATTTTTTGAAATGTTTCACCAGAATCACATATATCATCTACTACAAGAACTCGTTCATCTGTTTTTCTTGGTAAATAATCTTCCCATTCTGGAAAATCTCTTAATGCTGCTTTAACTGGTTTAAAGGGTTTATTTAACCAATGTGACATCATCACACCAGGAGTTAATCCCCCTCTAGATATTCCTACTATACAACATGGATCAAATTTATCTAATACTATTTCTCTACAAAGAGTATTCACATCTCTTCGCATCTCATCCCAAGGATACCATAATTTTTTCGACATTTTATCCTTCAAATTTTTGTTTACACCATTCTTCGGTTTCTTCGTAACCTCCTATTAATTCACCATTAATTACTACTTGTGGTACTGATCTAAAGTTTTGCTGTTTTTGATCAGCTACAAGGCGAACTACTTCATCGAAATTGTCTTTTGCTTTTTGAATTATATCCTCGTAAATATGAGAATTGTGTTGTGTTTGGGTAGGAAGCCCAGATAATTCGGGCTCGATCATTATTTTTTCACACTCTATATCATATGTTTTTAACAGATTATACGCTCTGGTACAAAAAACACATTTAGGAGTTGAATATATTTTTGCTTTCATTTGGATCACCTTCCGTGAATTTATGTGAGGTGAGAAATCTTCCATTCCTCTTAACACCACTATATATATGATTTAAAATTTTGAAACAACCCTCGCAATAGGTTGAACAAGAGGTAATAATGCGACTGCCATTAGTGCATTCACTCCTGTATGTACCAATGCAATTTGTTTAGTTACTCCTGTGGGCATACCATCACTAACCATCATTCCAGCAAGCCAGATAGTGCCAGTAGTACCTATATTTGCACCAAGTACTGCTCCGATTGCAGATGGTAATGGTAATGCACCACTTGCAACCAATCCTATAATTGCTGTAGTAGAGAGTGAGCTGGATTGCCAAAGAAGAGTACAAACTATTCCTCCTAAGAACATCCAGTATGGATTGTGTATGAATACTTCAAGGTGTTCCAACTTACCCATTGATTTCATTCCACCTGAGAACATTTTTAAACCTATGTAAAAAATTACTAGGCCTAATAAGGCCTGAAAAATGGGATTGTTGAATTCCATAAAATTTCCTTTTTTATATTTCCACGAATCGTAGAGTTTTCTGTGTTTCTTTTTCATAATAATATATATGCTTCTAGAAATTTGCAATCTTATAAATAAAAAGAAATCTCTGTTGCAATGGTGCCAACTTGTGATTATTTTTTTGGAAAGGAGGCAATGAGTTCACTTATATCACCACATGATTTCACCCAAGTAACCCACCAATTAAGATCCTTTTTTGTCGAAAGAGGATTTCTAGAAGTTCATACCCAAAACCGATTATCAATATTAGCAGCCTGTGAAGATCCAACAACAGTAGCAACCTATAATTATTCTGGACAACTTTGGCCTTTACCACAAACTGGTCAAATGTGGTTAGAGTACGAATTACTTACCAAACCAGAAATCCCTGGTTGTTTTTGTGTATCGACATCTTACAGACAAGAACAAAATCCAAAAGAAGGAAGACATGAATTAATCTTCCCAATGTTTGAATTTGAATCTCCTGGAAATTTTAAGGATCTTCTTCAAATGGAAAATGATCTTTGTAAACATCTAGGATTTAAAACTGATCGAAATTTGGCTCCGTATGGAGATTTAGAATTCCCCGGAGGTATGTATCAAAGTGTATTAGCAAAATATACTGGTGCAGAATTAGATGCAGGACATGAAGAAAAAATGTATCAAGAATATGGAGATGTATTTTTCTTAACACTTTTTCCAGAATCTACAAGTCCTTTCTGGAATATGAAAATTGCAGAAGATAGAGGACCGAAAGGAATAAAACTTGCTAACAAATGTGATGTTATCATGGGCGGAATGGAAACTATCGGTAGTGCTGAACGTGCAACTGATGTACAAGAAATGAAAGATCAATTCTATACTATTTCTGATGGCGGATATGCTAATTTATTATTTGATCTATTCGGAAAAGATAGAGTAGAATTGGAACTTTTCAAATTCTTGAGTTATGATTTCGTACCACGTTATGGTGGCGGAATTGGTGTGACTAGAATGATTAGTGCGATGAAACGTGCTGGATTAATGGAATAAAAAATCTCACTCTGCGGTGGCGAAATCGGTAGACGCGGTACGTTGTTTGCGTATTGTTCCTTGTGGGGAATGTGGTGGTTCGAGTCCACCCCGCAGAGCCAAGATAAAAAAAGGGAAAGCTACTAATCTAGTCTAGTACTTTGCAAGTTTTAAGTTCACAAAATTGCAATCTTAATTTGTTGCACACTTTTCACTAGTGTAAGTAGTTGACGAAACCTACCAGCCCAAGTGGTAAATCAGTAGTCATCTGAATGACATTGGCGCTAACCTTCCCTATTCTCCTACTTTCTTAATAATCTTTTTATCCTTCACTAATGGTTTAGATAAATCTGGATGATACCCCTCTTTAGACCACCCTCTTCCCTTTAAAATAAAATTCATTTGACCAGGAAGTAATCTTTCAACTTTACCTTCTGCATAACAAGCTTTACATTTAGTGGGTATTGGTGTATCGAATTTTTCAAGTTCTTCCCACATACAATTACATTCATCACATCTATATTCATAAAGTGGCATATTACCTCATTGTAAATAAGGAATTAATTCCATTTGGTGGATCAATTCTTGAAAAAACTACCCATCTTACTATATAAGGGCATAACCCTCTACCTCTGTCAAATTCTAAGAAACTATTTCCAGTTGTAAGAACATCATCCACAATCAAAAGTGGTGCTGACATATTGAAGGTCTTATATTTATCTAATGCTTCTGCTAGAGGTATTCCACCTCTTGGAATTCCTATAACTTCTTGAAATTCCTGTTTCTCTTGAATCATAAATGCTAAGCAATCCCAATCATCATCTGTTAGGGATTCACATTCTATTTTCCAATGTAATAACTTTCCAGAATGTGATGTAAAATCTCCTAATTCAAAAAGACCCATTTACATTGCCTCTAGTCTACAGGCATATGCCAACATTATTCCCATAACTGCTGCCATTACCCAAAACATTATTTCTTTTTTACTGAACATTTATCATCTACCCCTGAGTAATAATACATTAACGTAACATAATGAATACATTTCATTAAGTCTTCTTTTTTCTTTCCTTCTTTCTTCCCAAATCTAATTAAATATTTTATTGCGGCGCCTCTACAAAATTCTTCTGATATATCTATCATATCAAAAACATCTTGTATCTGTAATCCCTCTTTACCTATATAGTGTTGCTCATATGTAGATTCAATATATTTTTTCACTTCTTCAAGAATCTTGTCTTCATTATATTTAAACATCAATATTCCTTATGTTATCAGTATCAGTTTCAATCCAAACTCTAGCACCACAAGACAATGGTTTGTCTGGACTATATTTCACTTCTATCGGCCCGTGTTTACCTTCCAAAATTATAGAATAATGATAGGTATTTTTCTTATAAGTCTTACACGTTATTACTGGTTCTCTCTCACCAGTTTTATGATTCCTACGAATCGTGTGCATATTTACATGAATTTGTGCTCTCATAATGTTTTAGGTTCTACTAATAATGGAATATCTTTTGGCATAGTTAATGTATGATCAAATTTATAAAATTCTAAAGCCCCACCAGTTGTGAATCCACCTTTTCCTTTTTCACTTTCACCACTCTCTCCTTGTTCTTTACCGATTGATAATTCTCCTTGTACCCATATACCTGCCTCTTTCAATCCTCTTGCTTTATCTGCATTATTTTTATCTTGTTGTGTATATGGTACAATAAATGCTCTAGGCATCGACTCACCATCTAACATCAACCAATAAAAAATTCTTACTGGTGCATCGGAAAGATGTGATATATAAGTAAATTTCTTTTTGGGCATTTCTTCAGTAGGATATCCTAAAAGACCCCTAACAGTAAAATATGTACTACTAGTCAATAAAAGAAAAGCTGGAATAAAGAAAAATAAAAAAATGGGTTTCTTTCTTTGTTCAATTAAAACCCATAAGCAAATTGCACTAATAAAAATCCAAGATATAGTTATTAATGTTAATATCATCCGCCATTCCTCTCGATCTGTCCTTGTGGTACTAAATCACCACTTTCATAATCAGCGGTTCCGCCCATAGGTTCAGTAGTTGTCTGCGCACCTGACCAAGGTTTAATAAATTTTGTTTCTCCAAATCCGAAATCTGTTATTTCACCTTCTGGGCTTACAGTAAATCTATAAAAAGTTTTCTCTTGTCCTTTTTCAGTAAATATTTTTTTACTTTTATGTAATATTGTATATGAAGGATTTAGTTTAATCACTTCAACAGTAACATCTAACGGACCTTTAGAAAGTTGGTTCTGTAATTTACCATCAACCATTACAGGCATTCCATGATTTGAATACATATGACTATTAACAATATATTCGCCAGGAGAGATTCCTCTAATGGTTACAACTTCCCTATTAATCTCAACTGTAACTTGTTTTCCTGCTACTTCAACTGTATCATTTCTTCTTCCCAAATCATCTTTATCAAGATGCATAAAATTTATTTGTGGGGCTCTATATGAAACTTGATTACCAGAAGGATCTTGTACCCACAAATCCATATCTTCTATACGTTTATCTTCCCATGACATGGTAATAACAAATTCTGCTTTCCTTTCAAAATCTTCTTGCTTTGATTCTGGTTTTATAAGTACAAAGGCCACAATGAAAAGGAAAGCAATGCCAACCAAAATGTTGAAAAGAATATCAATGAAACCAATAGTAGACTTATATCTTTCATGTGATTCCATCTAACCCCCATATATCAAACATTGTTTCGTCCTACTTCAAGGTTTATCAATTGTACCTTGATCAGTAAAGACGATATCAATCCTGTCAATGTTGTGTACAATGCGGTTGACATTCCTTTTGCCATTGTCATCAATGCATTCTGCAATGTAGAGGCATTAGTTACATCAATACCCACAAATGTCTGACCTAACATAAATAAAAATCCGGTGACTGTTCCTATCATACCTAATGCTAAACATGATTCGGCAATAAACCACCCCAAATCCATTGCTGGAGCATCACGAACAGTACCTTTTGAATCTTCGTAAGTTTGTTTTCCTATCCATGCAGTAGTTATTGCAAACACTCCAAGGATTAAAAAACTTATTTTTGTAATATCTTCATTAAACAAATAAATGTGTAAGTTAAAAAAGATTGATATTCCTATTCCTAGTATTATCAAACATAACATTAACCACCATTTCAATAGACTGCGCATTCTCCCCCTTAATCGTTATAATCGTTCTCATTTTCTATATCATCCAAATCTTCCATTCTAATGTTTCTCATACTCCTTGTAAACTCTTTAAATCTTCTTCGTTCTTGTCTACTCTCGTTCTTATCTTTCTTAGTCTTAAACTCATCAGTATTGTTCTTGGCCATTTTTCCTTTTCTTCCTTAACCAAAGTTTCTGTTTACGCCTAGCATTCTTAATCATATAATTACTGGCGTACTCTGTGTAAAGTTTACCTAACATATGATCATATTCATGTTGAAACACCTTTGCAGAATAGTCTACAAATGATGCACTCATCGCAGTACCATCTTCATTTGCATAAGTTGCATTAATTCCATAAGACCTTTTTACTGGAAAATATAAACCAGGAAAAGATAAACACCCTTCCCTAATATATGTAGATTCATCTGTATATTGAGTTATACGAGGATTAAAACAACAAATTGCATCACCATTAAATCTCATAACAAATACCTTTAAGTCAATTCCGATTTGACAAGCGGATAATCCCATTCCTTCATAATGTTGTAACGCATCGAAAAGTTCTCGTTTCAATAACGATGCATCTTCTTGAGGATTTGCAAAGTCAAATGTAACTGCTCTCTTATTTAAAATAGGATCAGTTTCCAATACTAATTCTTTCATACTAACCTTGAGAAGTTTTTATATTTTTCAAATTTAATAATATTTCTAAATTTATCATTTAAAGTATCACCCTTATGACTAATCACAAACACATTTTGTTTCCCTTGAAGATTGTTAATTATTGCAAGAAATTCATCAGTTCCATTTGCATCCAATGAACTATCAAACACCTCATCTAAAATTAGAAGATTAGTATTTACACTATTCTTCATTTTGGCTATCGTTCTCCATGTAAAAAGAAGTGCCAAGTCAATTCTCATTTTCTCACCCTCACTAAATGAATCATATGTAAATTCATCCCTATGGCGAGATTTGATTGTTTCATTAAAACTTTCATCTAAATTGAAAGATACGAAAAAATCCATTGCTGCAAGATACTTATTAACCAGTTTATTCATTATAGGAAGATACTGTTTAATTATCCTTGTTTTGATTCCAGAATCTTTTAATAAAATACTTGCAGTTTCATATAATTGTTTTTTAAATGATAATTGTTTTAGTATTTCAGTACAATCTTTTAATTCTTCTTTTAAGTCCTTTAATTTTTGTTCTGGTTCCGAAAGATCATCTTCTCTTTCTTCAATGTTCTTAATTTGACCTTTTAACTTTTCAACATATCTAGTAATTGCCTGAATTTGATTTTGATGTTGTGTTATCGTTGTCTGAATTTTTGTAACCTCATCCAACCTGTATTTTACATCACTAATTTTTCCTGCGAGTGACATTATAGCAGTCTTACCCGCGTGCATTTTACCATGATGTTCTGTAATCATATTAGATTTATGTTCTTCATCTAACTCTTGATTACAAGTTCCACACATATCATTCTGTTCGTAAAATTCTATTTCTTTTTCTGCTTTTAATATATTACGTTCAATTCCCTTTTCATAAGTTTCTAACTTTTTCAACTCTTCTACAGAATTATCATTTTCTATCGAATTCAATAACCCCTCAACTGTAGTATTTAATTTTGATACTTCTATTTGATTTGTTTCAATTTCTTGTAAATTGTTTTCAATCTGATCTTTCTTTGATTTCTTTAAATCATTAATCAACCCACCAGTAGTATTAATGGCTCCATCCAGTACTAACTTAGATGCATCCTTTTTTAATGAGGTTTCTTTATTTTCAGATATTCGACCCCTTAATAAACCATTCATAGTTGAAAATATTTGAATATCTAATAAGTCCTCAATGATAGCTCGTCTATCTGTAACTTTCAATTGCATGAAAGGAGTAAAAGAGGCTGAACCAAGAACTACTATTTGAGTAAAGGATTTACTGTTCAATTTGAGAATTGTCTTCTCCAAATATTCCTGTTGATCCGCTATCTTAGCATCTTGATTCAACCTCTTACCATCGACATAAATCTCAAAAATATTCTTCTTGATTCCCCTACGAACCATATACCTTTTGGTTCCTATTTCAAACTCTATTTCAGTTAAAGTTCCACCATTATTAACAGAATTAACTAATTGACCTTTATTAATTCTTCTAAATGGTTTCCCAAACAAACTGAAAGTGAGTGCATCAAGAACAGTAGATTTTCCAGATCCATTCTCACCAATTATTAGTGTGGTTGGTGATCTATCAAGTTCAACTTCCGTAAACTGATTTCCAGTACTAAGGAAGTTTTTCCATCGTATAGTTTTAAAGTGAATCATGTTTTTAGAAATTTACCTGTGCATCTTTCATTGTTTTCAAAAGTGCCTTTGCCGCCTTTACCACCTCCTTTTCCGACTGTGACACCTTTGCGTGCTTCAGGTCATAATCTACTCCTTTTTCTTCTTCCATGTCTTCGGTATGTTTTTCTAATCGCTTTATACAATCTTCTAAATCTTTTTGTGTAGTTTTCATTGTTTCCACTTAATATTCCTTTAGTAATTGTTTATCATTACCATGTTCAAATCTATATTCTGCATTGTTTAATCCACCTTTTAATATGATATTTACCATCTTATTAATAGTAACATCTCTCCTATGTGCCTCATGTGCAATTCTCACAAAATCCTCATCTGGTAATTCTATATTAACTGCTACCCAAGGTTCTTCGTCCTTATTAATATCTGTTCTACGTTTTTCTTCTTCTTCTTGTTTTCTTTTTCTTTCTTGTCTGTCTTGTTCATCCTTTAAGTAATCGGCCATGTTTTCTCCCTTTAAAACATCTGCATAAGTTCTCATCATACTGCCTCTACAGTTAAAGCTTCATTGTATAATGATCTCATTAAACCATCCAACTCTGTTTTGTTTTCTACGTTTAATGTGTTTACATATTTACTCAAAATTGTAAGAGTATCTTGAGCCTCATCTATAATGTCTTCATCACTAACATCAAAATCAGAAAAATTCTCCACTACCACCAAATCTGATACATTTGCTGCATACAGTTTATCCATAACAGAATCAAACCAAAACGGGTTTGTCTTCTTTTGAACAACCAACTTAACGTATGTACCCTCATACTCACTATAATCTTTTCCAGTTAATGACTCAAAAGTTTCTTCTGAATCATCATAAAAGACTTTATGAAACATTCTATATGGATTTTGTATATGTTCCAATTCTCTTGTTTCAGTATCAAAGATATGAAACCCTCTAGTATCTTTATAATCACTCCATGTTATCTCATAAGGATTTCCAAGATAGTAAACTGTTCCATCATCTGATTTGTGATGAAAATGTCCACTCATCACCATGTCAAATTTTTCAAAAATACGAGCTTCCAATCCTTCTTGATTCCAAGATCCAGTATGTTGTTCAAACCCTTTCACTTCAAGATGACCCATAAGAATCTGACAACTAGTATTCTGTATCATCTTCATGGCATCACCATAATTATCTTCATTTATCCAAGGCATCATTACAATACCTAACCCATCAAAGTCTACCTCTTTTGGGCTTGAATAAATCCAAGGTTCAGTTTGACCATCATATGTTGTGAAAATTTCCTCAATGGAATTGAGGCTATTGGTATTCTTATGGAAAGTGTCGTGATTACCAATAATGATATGAGTATCGACACCCATTTTCCATAAACGATCAATAAAATTTTCCCTTAAATCGTTTAAAATCTTAAAGTTAATAAATTTTCTACGATCTACTACATCACCTAAATGAATACACGTTTTAATATTGTGTTCTTCTAGATAAGGAAAAAATATATTGTCATAAAATTTTTTAAAATAATTCAAGAAAGTTAACGAATCCCCTCTTGCTCCCCAATGAGTATCCGTTATTAGTGCTATCTTCATGTAGATGTTCCCATAAAAAGTTCCAACCCTGTTTCGGTTTTTTTAGTTTTCTTCTTTTTACTTTTTTCAAAGTTATCTACAAATTCATCAACAACTGTTCTAAAATCAGAGTTCTTATAATCTGAGATGACATTATATTCTTGATCACCATCCATATAATCAGCATAATCAGAATTAATTTCATAATTCTGCATACTTTTATATTTTATATATAGTTGTTTCTTTTCTTTTTGTATCCTTCTAATGAAGGCATAATATATTATCTGAGTAAAATATGCGAATGGATTATTCGATTTATCTGGATCAAAATTATGAATATAATGTAAACAATTTTCAATCCCATCCGAAATCATATCCTCTTTAAAAGCATAATTTATAAAATTTGGTCTGTAAGATAATCTCTCTGCTATTTTCAGAAATACACCACCCAAATATTCTGAAACAATAGGCGGTTCTCGATTATTATTAATTGCCTTTTGATATTCCTTTTTATATTTAATCATTTCCTCTAAGAACAAAGCATTATCTACATAATGAATAGATTTTCTTTTAGCCATACACCTCCATTTCTGTTAACAAATCTATTACCATTATAACACATATCTTTAAATAGTCAAGTCTTGACATTTCAGGAAAGGGTGTTATAATAACAGGTGTAGCCTGTGAAGTAAATGTGTTAGTTCATTAGTCCATCGTACTCAAAATCCGCTAGGATTTTGGACATCTTAGTAAGTTCTTCATCCAATCCTTCTTCTGACGCTTCTTTTATAGAATCCAAATAAAATGGTTTAAATTCCTCTCCCAAATTAGAAACTGTCATAATACACTTTGCAGCAATAGGAACAGATGTTGAATCTGTGAAGGGTAGCCATTTCAACAAGGCAAGTTGTGAGGTTTGTTTTTCATCATCATATCTAATGTGAACTTTCATAGGCCAATGTAGTTCTAGATATCCATTATTCTTCGATTCTTCTGTAACTTTTACATGAGAAAATAAAATTTCCCCATTATCTAATCGAATAACTTTAAGGTCTTTATTATTAATGATTTCTTCCATTTAAGCCTTTATGGGTATCTTGTATAGTTGGAAAGGAAATCTCTCTTCATTATATATTTTCAATCTTTCCTCATAATGTTGAAAAGTATAGTTCTTTCTGGCGCCAGAGCATAGATCATCAGTAATATCATATAGTGTCGTTAATTCCTTATTATCTGAAAGTCTCAAACCTCTACCTATTGATTGTAAATTTCTTATACGAGACTTAGAAGGACTAGCGAAAACGATGTTATGAAGATTCCTAATGTTGATGCCAGTACTAAATACGCCATAACTAGCAACGATGATGGCATTTGATTCTCGTTCAGCGATTCTGCGTATTTCTTCTCTGGTATCGGTATCGGTTCCTCCAAAGACAAAAAAAGTTTTCCTATCAGTAACATCTGCTTGCTCCTTGATCATTTCATATAAAATGCGTCCATGCTTTTTCACTAATCGAAAAAGTAACAGCGTGTTTGTCTCTAAAGACAAAACTAGGTTTCTAATGTATTTATTTCTTTTTTTATGTTGTACTAAAAATTCCAATTCTTCTTGGTACTTATGTTTTCTAATGGATTGACATACAACTTCAGGATATTTCAATATTAGTATCTTAACTGTAAATGGTGATAATTGTTTTCTATCAATTAATTTTTTGGTTGTTGTTACTTTGTGTATTCTTCCAAATAATCCCTCAAGTACTAATTTATGTGTTTGTGTTCCATCTAAAGTTCCTGTAGTTCCAATTCTATATTCTGCGTTCACACATTTAGTCATAATGGTAGTGAGAGATTTTGACTTAAATCCATGAGCCTCATCTCCAATCACTAATTTATATGGTTCAAAAATTTTCTTATTAAGTTTATAAATGGATTGCCATGTCGAAATAACTACCGGTTTATCGGAAACTTTATCTTGACCAGCAAATACTTTATGACAATGTAATTGGGAATCCCACCCATATTCAATAAAGTCTCCATATAATTGAGAAACAAGAGAAGTTGTAGGAACAATAATTAAAGTTTTAACACCCAATGCACGTACAATCAAATAGATAATTAGAGATTTTCCCGATGCTGTGGGGGATATTAATAAACATTTTTTGTAGCTTAGTGCATGATGAAAAGCTTCAAATTGATAGTCTCTTACTTCAAAAGGTAATTTTAAATCGTCTATAAATTTCTCATTCTTTTCAATTTTCTTTGGTTTCCACCAATCACCATCTGGAATTACTTGATAATTTCTCTTTTCTGCAAATTGAAAAACATATTCCAACAATCCACCATATAATACTCTACTATGAATATTAAATAAGCGAATCTTACCATCCCAAATTTTCATCCGATAGGTTGGCATGAAGGTGTGTCCAGGAACAGTAAATGTGAAATAATCACATAATTCTTGTGCAGTTGAAGCTTCACAATCTAATTTTATATAAACTTCATCCTTCTTGGTAACACGTATTACATCAATGACCTTCTGTGAATCGTTTCCAATCAATTGCATTTTTAATTAAGTATCCTCTATTAGATAGACTCTTAACAATAGATTCTAAGTATCCAACCTTTTCCTCTGCTAACGCAATGATCTTTGAGGATTCAATTACATCATCATCCGCTTCAATATAAGTGTCTATGTCTGCTTTTAATAATTTTAACTGAAACGGTTCCCAATCAAGAGATTCCATTTCTTCTGCGGTCATTCTTCCACTAAAATAATCTTTCTTCCTTCTGATCAACTTAGTATGGTCATATTTTAAAGTTCGCAGTCTAAGTCGTTCATTGTGGAACAAGATTAAATATTTATTATGTAATTGTGGAATTTTTACTGATTCTTGAGATAATTCTGTTTCATCAATATCACAATCACTTGACCATAATTTCTGTATTTCTTCAAATTTCATCTAGTCAATAAGTTCTTTATAGTAAAATCTTGATAATTAAATGTTACTGAACACGTAATATACGTAGGTTCAGAAGTTGTACTGTCAAATGTTATTTCTGTCATTGTAAATGGGAATATTTCTTTAAAATGAATTTCCATTGTAGGATTCATTGAACTACTTAGAATGGTTAGTACTGCTTCAGAATGTACACCACCCTCTTTAACCATCCAATCGTGGATCTCTTGCCAATTTTTTAAATATTCATCAACCAGAAAAATAATTACAAATGGTTCATATTCTATTACACCAGTATTCCGATTATAATTGGATCGACCAGGAACACCAATGTTTTGAGATGCAACTTGAAGTCCACCAAAAGAACATTGTTGTAGAAAAAATGATACATTTGGTAATTTTTTAATATCAAATCTAAACTGGACATCAGTTAATAGATTCATGTTTTTTGGTTGATCAGTAATTGCTGTCATACTCCCTCAATAAAATGAAGATTGTCTCGATTTACACCATTACCTTTAACCCAATAAAAATTTATATTTGGATACCATTTGAAAACTTTTGCCAATTGATGAGTCCATTCACTATGGATTTTACTCCAAACTTGCTCAGAATCGGATTTAAAATAATGAGGTGAATCTGCGTATAGATTATCATAAGTAGTAGATTGATGATCGAATCCTAATAGATATACATTATCGGGTTTTAACTTTTCACATACTACATATACTGCTGAAGTTCCAGTAGACCACCCCTCAACTCTACTACCTATATTTTGAATAGGTTGTGCATTAGGCCAGCCTGTAGGTTCCCATATAATATAATTTACTTGAGTTTCAATCTTACGATCAAATCCAGATATTATAACGAAAGTATCACCAGTTCTTTCTGTTTCGTGTATAATTGATTTTGGATCAAATGTTATTTGATTACGTACTTGTGCTGGTAATGGATTCCAAGAATTATGTGTAAAATAACAAGATTCTAAATTACAATTAAATGCCCATTCATATCTGACAATATCATATATGATACCACCATCTATAGCAACAAGAATGTCTGGATCAAAATCCCTATAACACGCATTACATCCTACAACTGTACCATTCAATTCATATGGATTGATATATTTTCGACTCAATCCATTACCTAAAACATAAACATCATAAGTCATAACAATCTCCTACTATAGTATTTAGTAAGCACAAAAAAAGGTGACCCTTTTCAGGATCACCTTTATAAACCCAAACCTTAATGATATTACATAAGGTTATTAACGATAACGTGACGATAGTAACGATTTGCGTTAGCTGTAAGTGATCCGTCACCGGCACCGTTATTAGCGGAACCTGTATCGTTAGCGAAAGGATTGGACACCAGACCGTAACGAGTCTTGAATCCGATTTTTGGCTGGAATGTATTCTCACCAACGGCGCGAACCATTTGGAGAGGTACATATGGACAATAGAAAAGTCCGGCGTCATACGCACTTGATCCTTTGTATCCAACTGTGAATGAATTCACTGCTGCGGATGGTGCATATGGGTCAACGTAGACTTTATATCGACCATTAAGTGTTCCGACCATTGTTGCTCCTGTGTCATCTGGGCTCCAATTGTTACCCATATCAGGTGCGGACAGTTGACCGGCCATTGCCAAAGCGGATGCGACATCACTTGTGGTGATAAGGACATTTCCTTTTCCACGGCGAGTGTCTTTTGCGATAGCATTTGCTTCACGCTCAATCTGGAACATCAACCCTTTGAATTTCTCAACAGACCAGCGACCATTAGAGTCTGTATCAAGATCAAAAGTTCCTGCGGATGCAGTATTGTGTGCTGCACCAGTTTTTGCGTTTGTGTAAATTGTCCTCAGAACTTCGCGATTAATTTCGGCCAAGATTTCACTTGACAGAATATTCGACAATTCTGTTTCAGCATCCAAACCGTGAACGGCTTTAAGATCCTGTGCCAATTCCATTGTGTACTCAGCTTTGAGTGCTCTGGACTTAGCAGTTACAGTTACTTTGTCGATAGCGAAGGCCATCTGTGGAAAATTTTCGTAACCAGAAGTACTTCCGTCACCCAACAATTCTGCGTTGGCTGTAGTCATACCAGTAGCAGTTGTCATTGAAGCATCTGCTGGGTTACTATTTGCGGAATGAGTTCCAGTTGCCGATGAAAACTTAGTATTTGCTTCATCGTGTCCGGCCTCTACACCAGCTTGTGATGTGTAGTGTGCTTTCATCGCAAAGATCAGTCCAGTAGGACCGGTCATTGGTTGAACACCACAAACATCATAGGCGATGAGATTAGGCATTGCCCTACGAACCAAGGAAATCAAAACAGGATCAACATAATCAATGTTTCCACCTGTCTTATTGGCGTGAGCAGCTTCTTGTATGTTTCCAAACATTCCACTATTCTGATTCGCCTCTTCCCTCATTGCTTTCTCTTGGTTTTCCAAGATAACGGCAGTCACGGCCTTACGATAATTGTCTTTAATCGGCGCAAGGTCTTCGTGTTCAAGGACTGGACCCCACTTCTTTTGAAGGTCTTCAGCTAGGTACATCTTCTTCTCCTATAAAATTTTAAAAAAATTAATGATAGCGTTTTAACGCTCTTGTATAATGTTGCATTGTCTCATCAAGTTTCTCAGGAGCGGACTCTTCAGAAACTTCGATTGTTTCATCAGTTTCAGTAATTTCTGAGGTTACTGCCTCTGACTTTGGAAAATAACTTTCCTTGAGAACATTCAATTTCTCAGTATATTGCTCTGAATTCTCATATTCGATACCTTCAGCTAATTTGGAAATTTTTTCGGTTTCCGTGTCAGCTAAGTCTTTTGTGACTTCTCGTAAGGAATCTTCTTTTTTGAATTGAGCCAATTCTTTTTGCATCTCTACACCAGTATTGATCTGTTCGTCCAGTTGCTTTTCAAGGTCTTCAATCTTCTCAAACAGATCGTCTACCATGTCAACCTTCTCTTCTGGAATGTCGATGTAATGTTCTGTGAAAAGAGTCTTGAGTCCAGACATGAAATCTTCAACTAACTCAGTACGAATACCACGTTCAATTGCGAGTTCATTTTCTTTCATCCACTCTTCTACTACGTATGTTAGATAACCATCAACCTTCTCTGTCATATCCTTACGGAAATTCTCATTGTAGGCTTCTGATTCATCTTTAAGTTTTGTTTCAACTTCTGTAATCTGCTTGTTGACTTCTTCCAAAACCTTTGCTTGTACTGCGGCTTCAAAGATAGTAGAGGCTTTTGTTTTAAATTCCTCTGTAAGTCCATCTTCGCCCTTAACAAGTGCTTCAACATCGTCTTTTACATCGATCTTGAGGTCTTCGGCTTTGACTGCAACCTTAGTACGAGTTTCTTCCACTTTTTCTTCCTTAACTTCTTCTTCCTCTACTTGAGTCAGATCAGTTGCGGACAAAATAGCTTCGTATTGTTGTGCCAACTCGTCCTTTTTCAGACTGTTGAGTTTTTCGTAAACGGATTTCAACATTCCATTCTTCGTTTTTGGAATTGCTGCTTCCTTTTTTACTTCTTTTTTAGTTTCTTCGGCTGGTTCGTCTTCATCTTCGGAATCTTCATCGGAATCATCTTCCTCTTCTTCTTCCTTTTTTACTGAGGACTTACCGGCTTCGGCAATTTGCTCGTCTGAAGAATCTTGTTCAGCGACAACTTCCTCTTCGGAAAGTTCCTCTTCTGTAATTTCTTCAGACTCCTTGGCCAAAATTTCTTCAGACATTGAATATCTCCTATATCTAATTAAATTAGTATTTACTGTTATTATTTAGTAAATTTATAGTTTTGACAAAAAGTTTGTAAAAGCTTGAAGTTTAACCTCATTCAACTTTTTTACAGTTGCAACTTCTACGTTTTTCTTAATTCTGGCGACTTCCCGTTCATCGAGAATTCCACCATCCCAAACCCATTCTTTACCTTCCATCACACCATTAACGAATGCGGCAGGTGCGGAAGGGTCTGCAACAATATCGGCAGCAGTTGCAAGATAAAAATCATCTTGTACTTCCTGTGTATTGCGGGCAATGGGCTTCAATGAGCCCATTCCTCTAGATGAAACTCCCAAGCGGGCGCCTTCATCAATGAGATTCTTTACAATTTTACCATAAGGTGTATCCATTATTTTTGCTCTACCTACAAAATTGTTTCCATTTTCTTTAAGTTCTTGTATCATATGGGAAACTCTTTCAAGGTTTACTGTAGGTCCGTCAGGATGGCCGAGTTCACCAAATGCTCTATTTTGCTTAATATAATTCTGCTCGTACCTTTTTACTTCTTTTTGTAGTATCTCCTTTGGATAAACACGGCCATTTCGGTTTTTAACCTCAGACTGCATAAAAACACCTTCGATAAAATAATTCTTTCCTGTCTTGGAAGCTTCACATATAAATTCAACATTATCTAATTCTTCGCATATAAGTTTCATATCTCTCCTATTATGTGAAATTTCCTAGTACATAATCTACTGGATAACCCAATAGTGTATTTTGTTCGTATTGTGGTATATCATAACCACCAGTTTTGTGACATTCCATCCATATCGTGTATGAATCACCAGATGCGTGGCCTACTGTTGAGAATTGTATATCTCCTAAAACATTACCAGAATCACCAGATGCGTTAATCGGCATTCCCGGCCATCCTTGTGCTCCAGCATTCCATGCACCATTACCACCTAAATCCGCGATAACTGCTTCCGATCCTGATCCATCCCATTCTATAACAACATTTAATCCATTTGTTATCCATTGTATTCTAGTAACCGAAAGATCATAATCTTGTTCTGCTATACTTGAATATGTTCTTGTATTATTTCCTGAAACCCCACCAGAAACAGCATCACCACTAGATGAACTTGCATCAATCGCGATTGCTTTTTTATTCGTATTATCCCATCCAACTACTTCTACTGTAGATGCACCTGCGGTAAATCCTGTGACCAGATAATGTTCTGCTCCGACTGTAATTACTTCCCCAATTTTAAAATTCGGACTTGATGCACCAGAAAGGGTTATTGTATGTTTTGCCCAAGTAAGAGTGGAAACATCGACCTTTTTAACATCCGATTCTGCAGCATCAGAATGAAATTTATATATAATTTTCTTTTCGTTTTGTAGTAAGATTTGTGTACTAGCTGCCATTTTCTACTTCCCCTGCTTGAACTTCTTGAGTAGGTTCTTGAGGTGTTTCTGCTGAAGGTTCTTCCACCTTTGCATTATTTTCTCTATTCAAAAAGGAACTAGCAACTGCTTTTCTTTTATTTTCCAATGCAACCATCACTTTCTGTTGGATTACATCTTTAATAGCATCTCTCGTTCCTTTGGCATCACCATTAACTGCGGCAGATACCACATCATTTACTGTAATTGCTTCAGACATTGTTATCCCTCTTATTATTAGATATTTATTATATTTATACGATTTATAAATTCTATCCTGAGATTACCTTCAAATCTGGCTTCTTTTCATCAGGTTTAAACTCATTCCATTGCATTCCACCCTCATCTTCACCACCACCATCGGCTTTTTCTAATTCCATTTGGTTTTCCATGTCATCAATTTCTTCTTGTGTCAGTTTAAGTATATGTTTTCTTACATAATCTTTAGAGAAGAATTGTCCAACAACTTCATCCCTATAACCCATATCATTAACCAATACTCCTAATCTTTCTCTCATCATTTGTGCTTCTTTAAGTTCTGCAAAATGAGAATCAGACTGCCACTCATATACCAATTCATCTTTAATAAGAGCCCAATCAGTATGAGATGCAACTTGTTTCAAAAGTAATTGTTTTTCTAATAGATCATTGAATAGAATTTGAAATCTAGCACGTAATCTTTCAATAAATCGTGTAAATTTTACTTCATCTCTTGAAATTTCTTCGGCACGACCCAAAACAAAACCAGAATCTTGATCCAATCTTGAAGAAGGTACGTTAAGTGCTTTATATAGTTTCTTTTGAAAATACTCAACATCTGCCAATTCCCCAAGGTTTTCACCACCAGGAAGTGTAGAAATTTCTGTACCCCTACCACCTTCTCTACGTGGAAGCCAGTAGTCCTCTAACATACTCATGTGTTTACGATCATCTTTGATCTCACCAGTATTAGAATCGTATACAAGTTTGTTCTTGTATTTGTTCATAATATCACGTAAATACTGTTCTGCTTTGATCTTAGGTAAGTTACCAACATCAATGTAGAATATTCTACGTTCTGGAGCACGTGAGATACGATAGATGA
>VTLG01003604.1_pt1 | contig 22004 bp, 38 predicted proteins | sample 4694571 | NCBI WGS metagenome assembly VTLG01 (sample SAMN12604809, study PRJNA352737) | marine metagenome | biome: ENVO:00000447; feature: ENVO:00000209|ENVO:00000569|ENVO:01000036; material: ENVO:00002151; isolation source: viral sequences binned using virsorter ... | reverse complement strand
CGACAATTAAATCAAAAATTCGCAGGAACAGGAAATGCAGGTAAAATCCTAATCACATTTAATGACGGAAAAGAAACAGCACCTATCATTGAACCTATCCAAATGAATGACGCACAGAGTGCTTGGGTTGAAATGTCTAAACAATCTGTTTCACAAATTTTAGCAGGACATAGAGTTACATCACCAATTTTATTTGGAATACGAGCAGAGGGTGGTGGACTTGGAAATAATGCTGACGAACTGAGGGATGCATACAGTTTGTTTAATAATTCAATCATTATACCCTTCCAAAACACGCTTTTAAAGGGCTTAGACAAGATATTTAGCGTTAATGATATAAACCTTGATTTATACTTTAAAACGCTTAAACCTGCTGATTTCATTGATTTAGAAGTTACTAAGACACAATCAGAAGAGGAGCAAGAAAAAGAAGGTGTTACAAAAGAAGATATTAACACAGAGGAATTAGTTGAAATGTCAGATGATGATTTGAATATAGTATTTGAAGAATTACATGGCGAACAAATGGATGATGAAGTTTGGGAAATAGTAGATGAACAAGACGAAGGATTGATTGAAGACTATGAAGATTGGGCGAAAAGACTTATTAAAGAAAATAAAGAAAAGTTTGCTGATGAAATAAGAAGCAAAGAAGATTTACCAAGTTCATTAGACAAGTCTTATTATAGAGTCAGATTTAAGTATATTAAAAAGAGCAGAAAACCAAGTAAATCAACAAGGACATTCTGTAAGAATATGATGCGATTAGCGAATGCAGGATTTGTTTATAGATTAGAAGATATTGACAAAGCAACAAGGGAAGGCGTGAATAAGCAATTAGGTCACAAAGGTAAACCATACGACCTATTTAAGTTTAAAGGCGGTGTATATTGCAGACACGCTTGGAAGGTTATTTTATATAGACTAAAAGAAGGAACAGAATTAATAGAGGGTCAAAGTTTAGATAATGACTATAAAAAAGTTAATAGCATTCCTAAAAGCTACACACCAAAACCAAGAGGAATTAAAGAAGCAGTAATAGCCCCTGAGAATATGCCTAATCAAGGGCACTATCCAGGCGTAAAATAAAAATTAAATTATGGCGATACAACATACATTATACATAAGTTCAACACGATTAAAAAAGGATTCTGCAATTGGCGGTTCAGTATCAGATGATTTGGTTATGCCTTATATTTTGTTAGCACAAGATATGAATATACTACCAATTTTAGGAACTGATTTAGATGCTAAATTAAAATCAGAAATTCAAGGCGGAACATTAGCAGGGGTTTACAAAACACTTGTAGAAGATTTCATCCAACCCGCCCTTGTCCAATTTAGCTTTGTTTCGTTAGTTCCCTACCTTCGTCTGCGGTTCGTGAACAACGCTGTTGTGGTGATGGGTGCAACGGATCAATCATCAAGTGCTACTTATGATGATTTAAAGCCTGTCATGGACACAGCTACTGATGCTGCTGAATTTTATCGTCAGAGAATGATTGACTATTTGAGAAACAATACAAGTTCATTTCCTGAATATACAAGCAACACAGGTGCTGATTTAGACCCGACAACAAGAAACTACTATGCAGGTATTAACTTAGACAATAATGTCACCAGAAGTAATAGATTAAAGAACTATTTACAAGGTGCGGGAATCACTATCTATGGCTGTTAAAAGAAGAGCATATCCTTCGAGTAAGGAAAATTTTAAGAAACTTAAAAACTATATTAAAAAATTAACTAAAAAGACTATTAATTATGGCGGGACAAAGATTAACCGATAAATCAAGTTTAGGTTCTCAACTTGGAACAGGCGATTTATTAATGGTTGTGGATGTTAGCGACACAACAGGTAGTAGTGCGGGAACATCAAAAAAAGTAGATAGTCAATATATTATACAGACAGACATTCTATCTGTTAATCTTGATTTAGACACTACTGCAAAAACAATCGTTTCAGCACAAAGCGGAAAAATAATCCAACCTTTGGCTATTACATTAATTTACACGTATGGTTCTGCTCCTTCTACAGTTGCAAACTATGTTTATATAAGCTACGATAGTTCAAGCACATCAAATTATTTGGCGAGGCAAAGGGATTTTATAAAAGATGAAACAGCAGACAGAACATATATTTTTGGACCTGGTGATGCAGCACCTGCAGATGGAACTTGTGCTGCTTCAATAGTGAATAAGCCTCTTGTTATTTATTCAAGTGCTGATTTAGGTAGCGATGGAACTATAAAGTGTATTGTCACATACCAGATTGTGGTTTTATGATAAAGTATTTATTTTTATTATTACCATTTTTGTCTTTCGGACAATTCTATAAATACGCTACTGTGTATGGTGGTGGATCATTAAACGCTACAATGACCCCTATTGAATCATTTGAATATGATGGTCAATTAATAAACACCACAAATAGTGATGGTGCTAATTACCGATTTCAAATAGGGATTAAAAAATTATCAAGATATAAGTTTGAAAAGAAACCTAAGTTTTATTATGATGGAACTGAGCAGAATGCTACTGTTTTTAGGTCATCATTAAATGGATTTGAGTATCTTATTGAATATGAAAAAATCAAAGACAGGGGTTTAGAGTTTGATAATCATAAAATATGGTTTAGATATTTAGGTGAAAACACAAGCACAAAAATAGAATCATCAAGCAATGGTTATATTGACCTTAGCTACCAATCCTTAGATATACGCCTTAAGCGTGATTTTGGACACCTCAGGACGTCCTTAGGGGCTGTTCTAAGGTATCACCCCATTTATGGTGAAAACGCCTTTAAAAACGATTTTCCTAATTATGACAATTTCTTTGAAACAATTGATGAATTAGGATATTCTTCTGAATCATCTTGGGTGGATGCAAATATGAATGGATATTTTGATAGATGGGAACAGGCACAGGTGTTATGGATGAACTCAATGGGTGATACTGTCGCAACCTCTACGCAACAAATGCAAGATATATATGGCGATTTAGTTACTGACTACAATAAGAATTGGTCTGACAATCAAGGAAATCAATATACAATTTCATCTGTAGTTGGTCTTTCTTATTATTTATACAAGGACACATTTTTTATATTAGCCTATGGTAACTATTTTTTCGTAAACAAAAAACTGACCGACTACGGATCAGACACTGTAGATTATGACTTTGGATTGATAGGGAATTTGAAAGTAACCAAAGCATTGTCTTTATATTCTCAATTAGAATACTTGAATTATTTTGATAGAGAAAATTACACAATTAACTTAGGAATTAACATTTTAATTATTTAACATATGGAAACTTTAAAAAGAATTTTAGAAAGCAAAAAATTTTGGTATGCGTTTGGAACAGTATTCGTTTTGTTCTTGAGCGATTCATTTGGGATCAATGACCAAGAAATCAACAATGTTGTTATGATTGCATTAGCACTTATAATATCACAAGGTTTAGCTGATAGAACTTGTAGCAAATGAAAATAAATCAAGGTTCTGAATTTACATTAGATTTAAAAACTATTGGAATTATAGTTGCTATGGTTGTTTCTGTTTCAGGAACATACTTTACTTTGAAAGCTGATATTGATGCTAATAAAAAAGCATTAGAAAAAGGTAATTGGGTTTCAGCGACTGAGTATGAATTGAAAGATGAATTAGTGCGAACGACTATAATGTCTAATAGTAAAAAATTAGATGCAATAGAAAACAAATTAAATACTATTGATAATAGACTTTATAACCTTAACAAATGAAACATCTATACTATATATTAATGGCATTATTCTTTTTGTGTTATGGTATTTGTTGTGGTCAAGTTTCGGTCATTCATTTTAATAGTGAATGGAATGCAGATAATAACTTTGATATATCAGTTTTAAAAGACTGTAACATTGATAGCGTTGTTATTTGTCACAATCCTGAATTGCAAGAAAAGCACAAGATTAAATCTGTGCCTACGGTTATTGTCTTTGATGAAGAACAAGAGATTGTTAGATTTGAGGCTAATATATTAATGCAACTTGAAGCAACAAAAAAAGAGATACAAGAAGAAATTAAAAAGATTTATTTAGCTAAATTTGAATGAGATTATCAAAAAACTTCACACTAAATGAGCTAACATATTCATCTACAGCATTAAGATGTGGAATAGGTAATGAACCTTCAAAAGAAGGAATACTAAAACTGACCTTGTTAGCCGCTTTCTTGCAGGATCTTCGTGACCGAATTGGACCTCTGAGAATAACAAGCGGCTATAGGTCACCAGAATTATCAGAGATTATTTCTCCACAAACAGGTTCAAATTCACAACATTGTAGATATGAAGCTGTGGACCTTCAATATGTCAAGCGTGGTAAAATGGACAACCTGGCAATCTATAATACACTAATAGAATTAGACTTAGATTATGACCAATGCATATTAGAGTTTGGAAATGCAACTGAACACATAAACCCAACACATCCTGCCTGGATTCATCTTAGTTGGAAAATAAGCGATAATAGACGACAAACATTGGTAGCTTATAAAGACGACAACAACAAAACTAAATACAGACCTTTAATCAAATACAATTCTTTATGAATATCTTAAAAAAACTATTTGGGAATTTGAATCTTGATGTTAATAACATTGTTGACGAATTGCATTCAAGCCCTGTCGAAAAGAAGGAATTAAAGGTTAAATTGAAAGAAATTTTAAAACAAGCTGAAAGTTCTGCACAAGAACAGGTCACCAGAAGATGGGAAGCAGACGCTAAAGCAGGATGGCTACCTGCTAATATTAGACCTATGACTTTGATATTTTTAACATTTGTATTTGTGGTTATATCTGTCTTTGATGGGAATTTAGGTGGTTTTTCAATATCACCCGCATACCTTCCAATTTATCAAACTTTGCTAATTTGTTGCTACTCAGCTTATTTTGCTGGTCGCTCGATTGAGAAAATTAAAAATAAATAAAATAGAAACTAATAAAGAATATAGACCAAGATTGTCAGAGTCAGAATATGACTTGATAAAATCTATTCGGTCTAATGACGTTCGTAACATTCTTGTTGTGGGCGACCTTCATTGTCCCTTTGATTTAGACGAATACCTTGACCATTGTGTAGAGCAGTATTATAAATGGAATTGTAATCAGGTTGTTTTTATTGGTGACATTATTGATTCTCATGGATTCAGCTACCACGAACCAGACCCTGATGGATTAAGTGCGGGTGATGAATTAAAATATGCAGTCAAAAGAGTTGCAAGGTGGTATAAAGCGTTTAACAATGATACTGTTCCAAATGGAATAGATGTTTGCGTGGGTAACCATGACCGCATGGCTTCCAGAAAGTCAATCACAGGGGGCATTCCTTCAGCTTGGATTAAGGGTTACAACGAAGTCTTAAAAACGCCTGATTGGAATTGGGTAGAAAGTGTTATTTATGATGATGTTTTGTATGAACATGGCGAAGGTGGTCAAGCATTTACAAAAGCAAAAAACAACATGATGTCAAGTGTGTGCGGACACACACATACAGAGGGTTATGTGAGGTGGTTGGTTGGGAAAAAGTTTAGAGTTTTTGCTTGTCAAACGGGGGTTGGTATAAATCATAAAAGCTATGCGGCAGCTTACGCAAAGAATTTTAAACGACAAGTGATTGGTTGTGCTGTAATTTTGGATTGTGGAAGTTTACCCATATCTTTACTAATGAAATTATGATAATAATTATGAACAAAGAAAATAATTTATATAGAGAAAAAATCCAACTTGGGGCTTATTATACTTATGACAAAGACTACAACAAGGTCTATGACATTAAGGGTATTAAAAAAAGCTTTAAGAGATTGATTGAAAAGTTAAAATAGATTAACGTGGTGGGATTCCGTAATGTTCGGTAAAAGCATCACATTCTATTTCATACATTTCACGCTGAGTAATTAGCTTAGGCAAACTGTCAGCGTCAACTATTTCTTTGCCCTTATATAACTTCATTTTTAGATTGGTAATATAATCACCTCTTTCAGCTTTGTTTAGGATCGCAGACCAATTTTTGAAGTTACGCATATTGTCAAACAATACAGTTCTATAGCTTTTGTCTTTTCCTTTAAAGAACACGTAGAAGATTTTTCCACCATGATTTGAGTTATAGCCTTTGCTTGTTTTTGTGAATTGCAATGTGTTCATATTGTATTTATTTTAAAATATCATCAGGACCATACATATAAAATCTATGTTCTTCAGAATCCTTTTCGAAGTAATCAACAACCTTAAAAGAATCTTCATTGTCCATTAATTTTGATACAAATTTTTCTAATTTATCTTCTGTGGTGTTTAGCCTTATTTCACCACGCACAAACTCTATGTCTGCTATTTCCATTCCTGTCACAAATGGGTCTTTTAAAATGGCGTTGGCGTAGCCTCTGCCCATTATTATATAATCTTTATTCATGGATCTTAATTTTTTCAAACAATGTGATTGTTCCTGTTTCACCTAAGAACATCCAATCAGGATTGTTCTTGTAGTCTAACCATTGTAGCCTACCTTCTTTGGTCGCTACATTTATTTCTTTGATTTCTATTGTTCTCATTCTATAATGATTTTAGTTGAACCTTCTAATTCTTTTTGATATTCTCTGGCTTTTTCTAATAAGACATTGATTGATTCTACATCGTAGAACATTCCTTCCCTTTTAGCTTCCTGTCTTTGTTTTATTAGCTTCAGTTCTAAAGCATCTAATGCTAATTGTATAATTGATTTGTTCATTTTTATATATTAAAAAGGGGGGCATTTCACCCCCCTGTTATTATTTGTTTAATTTCTTAACCTCTTCTTTGTGTAATTTGTTTAATGTTTTAGTTAAAAAATTACCGAGTTCATTATAAGTAATAGTATTTTTTTTATTACTTGGTTTGGTGTTTTTCTTTTCCATTTTATATTTAGTTTTTAGTTTTTTAGTTTGTGACTTGGTTAATTTCTCAATCTTATTTACTAACCTTATCGTTAATTATAAAACAAATATATAAAAAAAACTTAATACAATGCAAGTAAATGTTAAAAAAACTTTATAAGTTATTAACATTCCAATTGTTAATAAGTATTAAATAATCTTTTTGTATTGTCAAATTTATTTACTATACTTGCACTTTAACTATAAAAAAATGTGTATGACTTTGAATGAAAAAAGGCAATCCATTATTGGTTTTGCTATGTATGAAAAAAAGATAAGCAAATTACAATTAGCTAAAATGCTAAAGGTTTCTTACCCAACGATGCTGTCTAAATTAAAAGACACAGGAAGTTTGAAACTTAGCGAAGCTGACAATATATGTGACTATCTTAATATCAGCTTAAATGAATTAATAACTTTAAATAGATAAATATGAGTATAGAAAAATCAGTAGTTTCTAAGGTTACTGCTAATGGAACTTGGGAAGGTCAATATGGGCTTCTATATAAGTATGAGATTGAAATGGAAAACGGACAGTCAGGTGATATAAACTCTAAGGTTGAACAAGAGGATGATAAATTTGGTTGGAAAATAGGGTCAGAAGTAGATTATGAAAGAAAGCAGAATGGTAAATTTGTAAACTTCAAAAAATATAATCCTGAATTTGGTTCAAGCCCAAGCGTTTCAAGCACACCTAAGACTTCATTAAAAAAAGATAATGATGTTCAGAAAATGATTGTAAAACAAAGTAGCCTTAAGTGTGCAATAGATTTAGTAATTGCAGACAAGCTTGACCCTGAAGATTGGAAAAAGATGGCTGATAGCTTTGTTGAATGGGTATATGATAAAGAAAGTGAAACAATGCCTTTTGAGGCTAAGCCCCCGTTTTAATAAATCCTGATAATGCCTAGACTAGATGCTTTTTTTTTATATTTAGTTTAGTTAGTTTTTAGTTTAGGCATTATCTTTTATATTTATATATATGAAAAAAACATACTTCAACCACGATTCAGTAGCAAGGTTAGACATTAGAGTTATAAAGCTAAGGTCTAAGCTAGGTTATGAAGGTTATGGCGTATTCTGGGCGGTATTAGAATTACTTTTCACAGAAGAAAACAAACTATGTGTTGAAGATTATGATTCACTTGCTTTTGGTTTACAATGTGATCCTAAGATTTTAAAACAAGTTATTGAAGATTTTGATTTGTTTGTAGTAGAAGACGGATGTTTTTATTCAAGACGTTTAAATAATCATATTGAAGAAATCAATAGCAAGTCTACAAAGGCAAAAGAAAACGCTTCTAAGCGTTGGAATAATGCGACTGCAATGCAAACGCAATGCGACCGCAATGCTAGTATAAGTATAAGTAGTAGTATAAGTAAAGTAAAGAAAAGTAAAAATATAGAAAATAGAATAGCGGAATTTAAAAATTCCGTTCAATCCATAAGTGATATAAGTAATGAAGATAAAGAAAACTTTTTCTTGTATTGGACTGAAAAGAATAAATCAGGAAGCAAGTTTCGTGCTGAAATGGAAAAAACATTTGATGTAAGCAGAAGGTTAAAGCGATGGTCAAGCAATAGCTTTAATAAAACAACAACTAAATTTCCTGATTGGTATGATCCAGAAACTTTTAAAAAGTTAGATGCACAAAAGAAAAAAGAATATGAACAGCACCTAAAAAGTCTTGGTTGGGTAAGCACCTATTCACCAAATGCAGGGATGGTGTGGGCTAAACCAAAACAATGAAAAACAGAAACCTTGAAAATAAAGACGATTGGAAAACACCACAAGATTTTTATGATAAATTAAATAAAGAATTTGATTTTGATTTTGATCCTTGTCCTTATAGGCACGATATGTCTTGGGATGGATTAGAGGTTGAATGGGGAAAAAGTAATTTTATAAATCCACCATATAGCAGAAAGCTAAAAGAAGCTTTTATAATGAAAGCAATCACAGAATCTAAAAAGGGAAAATTATGTGTTATGTTATTGCCTGTATCTACAAGCACAAAGATATTTCATGACCACATATTGCCTAATAAAAAAGAGATTAGATTTATTAGACGTAGATTAAAATTTAGTGGATATAATACTAAAGGTGAATATGTGGATAGTAAATGTGGAATGCATGATTCAATGATAGTGATTTTTTAATATGAAAGAATATCAATTACAAAAAGCAGTATGTAAATACTTAGACTTGCAGAATGTTTTATACTGTGGATCAATGGGCGGTCAGTATCAAGTGCATATGTCACAAAGAATAAAAGCTAAAAAGTCTGGTTATAAAAAAGGATTTCCAGATATTTTTATATATGAACCACGTGCAGGCTATCATGGATTAGCTATTGAATTAAAGGTTGGATATAATAAAGCAACACCAGAGCAGTTGGCTTGGATTAAAAAACTAACAGACAAAGGTTATGTTGCCTCTGTTTGCGTGGGAATAGACGAAGCAATAAGAATAATCGAAGGCTACTTAGCATTATGAAGGTTAAACCAACATTTTTTAATACAAGAACAGAGAGACTACACTGGGACTACATAGATACTAACAACCGTATGTTTACAATTTTATTTGACAGCGGTGCGGAATTAACTTTTATTTTACGAGATTTAAAAAAAGATAATAGCATAGTAAATTATATTTATAAAAAAATACATATAAGATTTGATAATATAATAGAAATAGAATCAAGCAAAATATCTAATGTAGAATACAACTTAATGAAGCAAATAAATATACCCTCTATAACAAAGATATGTTAAACAAATACCTGACTAATAATTATGATAAGCTACAGGATATGGCTTTCAATATAGCAGGTAAAAAAAATAAAGATGATTTATTAAGTTTTGTAATTGAAGAACTATACAAATGCGACCAAGAACGGATCAAAGAAATAATAGAAAAGAAACAGTTGACATTTTATATAGTTAGAGTAATGCTAAATCAGTATCATTCAAAGACAAGTAGATACTATTATAAATACAAAAAGTATTATGAGTTCCACACAACAAGCACGATTGAGGGTATATCGCCAGATACTACAGAATATAATATAAAGGAAAAGGAACAAGTAGAAGAACGCTTAGAATGGATTGAGGACAAGCTAAAAGACCTTTATTGGTTCGATGCTGAAGTTTTTAAAGTATATTATTTAGAGGGTCACAGCTTGAACAGTATGGCGAAAGCAACCAAGATTAATAGAAATACTTTGTTTAAATCAATTAATAACGTAAAAAAATATCTAATAAATGAAAAATAAAGACGACATTATCGCTAACATTATTGTAGCAATACTAACAATATCAGTATTAACTTTTTTTATCTTAGCTATCATATGAAGAAAACAAGAATAATAAGAGCATTAAAAAATTGTAAAAGCACAGAGTTTGAAACAGGGCGTGTTTTATCTTTTAGGGATGAAAAGAACAAAGAATACTTTGTAGCTGAACAATCACAATACATGAACATTATCACTCAAGCGATTAATACTATATTGGATAGGACGTTTGATATAATTGATGATGTTAAATTAAGAGATAAAATTTTAAAAGGATTAAAAAATGACAAAAAGTAAAGTCAGTAAAGGCATCGGTGATTCTATCGAACGTATCACAAAGGCGACAGGCATAAAAAAGGTTGTTGATAAAATTAGTGAAGTCACAGGAATTGACTGCAAATGTAGTGAGAGAAAAGAAGCGTTGAATAAAATGTTTCCGTATGCAAGACCTTTTACAAGTGATGAAATGTCTATATATGAATCCGTATTACCACGACTAAAAAATAACACAATAAGCGGCAAGGATCAAGCAACATTAATTCGATTATATAATAAGGTGTTTAACTCAAATAAAAGACCGACAAGTTGTAGTAGTTGTGTTCAACAAACATTAGCAAAATTAGCTAAGGTATATATTAATAGCTGTAAAATCTCAGACAATGACTAAAAAACAAAAATTTAGATTCTGTTGCAGTTGTGTCAGAATGAGTTTAATTGATCCACACAAGGGTTGTCATTTCTGCGGTGGTAAGTTTGTAGTAGCATCATTAAAAGATGATTTGAAATTAAACAAAAGAAAAGAACTTGCAGAATCATACTAAGGTATATATGAGATTCTTTAATTATGAAGAACAAGATTTCATCCCTTGCGAAATGTGTGAGTCAAGAGCTGTTGACATCCACCACCTTGAAAAAAGAAATAAAACTAAGAATGACTTTATTGAGAACCTCGTTGCAATGTGCAGGGACTGTCATATAAAAGCAGAAAATGATGGAATGTTTAATTGCTTTACGAGAATAAAACACTTAGAAAATGTATGTGTTCAAGTATATAGTTTGATAGAAGTTAACAAAAGATTAAAAGAATATGACAATAGAAAGAATGACATACAATGAGGCTAAATGGTGGATTTTGAATGATTGGGAATTTATAGAAAAGAAAGCGAGTGAACACTACAAAAAAGAGGTTATGCTATTACATTGCGAAGGAACTAAAAATATATTCTTTGCAGACAAGGAAACAGAAGAACCAATTTACACTATGCTTTATACAGAAAGAAATAAAAAACCAAAAGACCATAATTCAATGGACTCGTTAAATAGACTTAAAAAAGCAATAAATAAACGATATGAAAGTAAAAAAAATAGAAATAAATAAACTACAACCCGCTTCTTATAATCCAAGACAAATAAGCACTAAGCAATATAAGGACTTAAAAGAAAGCATTAGGAAGTTTGATTTATGCGATCCTATTATAATCAACAAAGACATGACGGTTATCGGTGGTCATCAGAGATTAAAGATATGTAAGGAATTGAAATATGATAAAGTAGATTGTGTTATATTAGACCTAACAAAAGAACAGGAAAAAGAATTAAACATTAGATTAAACAAAAGTGGTGGTGAATGGGATATGGACTTATTAAGCAATTTTGAAATAGAAGAATTGAAAGATTGGGGATTTAAAGAAATAGAATTAGGACTTAACATAGATAAGATAGATAGTGAAGAAGAACCTTCAAATGATAATTATATTATAACCATCACAGAAAGCGATATAAGCAAAGCTAATGCACTATATAAAGAATTAAAGGATAGGGGTTTAAAAGTAAAAATAAAGTTATAAAACGGAATAAAAACGGAATCAATGAAGATATTAAACTTATATGCAGGAATTGGGGGTAATAGAAAATTGTGGGGAAATGAATATGCAATAACTGCGATTGAAAACAATAGAGATATTGCGGCTGTCTACTCAGATTTGTTTCCAAATGATACTGTTATTGTTGCAGATGCTCATAAGTATTTGTTAGATAATTATAAGGATTTTGATTTTATTTGGTCATCACCACCCTGTCAAAGTCATAGTCAGATTAGATATAATATCGGATTTAAAGCAAATAGAAAATATAAAAAAGTAGATGCTAAATATCCTGATTTAAAATTATATGAAGAGGTATTATTGTTAAAGTATTGGTATGAGGGGAAATGGGTTATTGAAAACACTATACCTTACTATAATCCTTTAATAGAGGGTGTTAAGATGGGTAAGCATTTATGGTGGTCAAATTTTGATATTGGAAATTACAATGTTAAAAGCAGAGGTCATAGAGGGGGAACTGTTGAAACCTTAACGCAACTAAAAGGCATAAACCTTTCTAAATATGATATAAAAAACAAAAGACAAATTTTAAGAAACTGCGTAGAACCTGAATTAGGATTACACATATTAAATCAATTATTAAATGAATAAATTTCCAAATAAAGCAACACAATTTAGTTCTACTAATCAACCTAAGAAGAATGGTAGACCAAAAGGTAGAAGAAATGTAGCTACAGTATTAAAAGAATTACTATCAACACAAGATACTAATATGGGTGGTGAAGGTGACTTCGGTTCGCCAATAGCAAAGATGTTAATACAAATAGCGTTCCATAAGGACTCAAACAACAATGAAAAGTTAAAAGCAATAAAAGAAATATTAGACAGGATAGAAGGAATGCCTGACCAAAATGTTAATGTAAGTGCAAGTCCCCCATCTTGGATCAATGACGATGAAGAAACAAGCGAAACCATATTATGATGTAAAGCAGTCAACTAAAAGGATATGTGTTTTACAAGGTGGAACAAGAAGCGGTAAGACATATTCTATTCTACTTGCGTTGATTGAGTTTGCATATAAGAACAAAGGCAAAGGATTGTATATTACAATAGCACGTAAGACTATGCCGTCATTAAGAGGCACTTCTATGCGAGATTTTTTTGATATTCTAAAAAAAGAAAATCTATATAACGAAGCACATCACAATAAGTCTAATCACCTATATTCATTATATGGAAACTATTTTGAATTTATAAGCGTTGACCAACCTGCAAGGGTGAGGGGTAGAAAACGTGAAATACTTTTTTTAAATGAGTGCAATGAATTTGGATTTGAAGAATATACACAATTAGCATTAAGAACAACATACAAGATAATAATTGACTTTAATCCATCAGAGCAGTATCATTGGTTATACACACAAATAATTGATGCTGATAGAGATGATGTTGACTTTCATATTTCAACATATAAAGACAATCCATTTTTAGAACAATCAACAATATCAGAAATTGAAAGATTAAAAGAAGTTGATGAAAATTTATACAGGGTTTTTGGCGAAGGGCAACGTGGGGTGGCTACTGAAACCATCTTCCCTGTATTTAACATAATTGATAGTATTCCAGAAAACGCATCAGAAATAGCATTAGGATTAGATTTTGGATTCTCAGCTGATCCAACGAGTTTAGTTAAAATATACAAACACGATTTAGATTTATATATTGACGAACTGATTTATGAAAAGGGTTTGACTAATCAAGATATTGCACACAAGATCAAGGACTTAGGAATTGATAGAAGCATAGAGATTTACGCTGATTCCGCAGAGCCAAAGAGTATAGAAGAAATTTTTAGAATGGGGGGTATTAATATCAAACCTGCTAAGAAAGGTGCTGATTCTATTCGTATTGGTATTGATGTCTTAAAAAGACATAAGCTAAATATAACTAAGCGAAGCGTTAACGCAATAAAAGAATTTAGGAATTATAAGTGGATTAAAAATAAGAATAACGAAATAACAAATAAACCAATTGACGCCTTCAATCACGCAGTAGATGCAGTTAGATATGTTGCATTAAATAAGCTAATGGTGTCTTATTCTGGGAAGTATTATATATCGTAAAGACAAATAATAACAATTTATATTTATTAGTAATGAAAGAGGTTAAATTAACAATACCTGATAAGTGGTCAGATATAACAATAGAAACTTATCAAAAGTATGTAGAAATACAGGAAGGCAAAGGAAGTGATAAAAACAAGATTGTAAAGAGCTTAGCACTATTATGTAACACCACACCCTTTGTAGTAAAGAAAATGGCTTACAAGGACTTATTAGAGATAATGAGCATAATTAAAAAAATGATAGACACAGAACCAAACAAAGAAGAGTTTAGAAAGACTTTTATATTTAAGAAAGAAGAATATGGATTTGTGCCTAATCTATCAGGAATAAGCACAGGCGAGTATATTGACCTTGAAACATATTGCAAAGAACCTATTAAAAATCTACATACCATTATGTCGATACTATATAGGAAGGTTACATTTAGAAGGAATGAAAGATACGCTGTCGAAAGCTATAATCCTGACGAGTTTAAAGAAGAGCTGTTTAAGGATTGTCCGATGGACATAGCACTTTCAAGCTTAGGTTTTTTTTTGACTTTAGGCGAAAGATTAGCGAGGACTTCGCTCAGCTATTTGAAAGAACAGGAAGCGAAACTGCACAAGGCGTAAGTATGCAGAGCAAATGGGGATGGTATAACATTCTTTATTCACTCTGCAATAGTAACATCTTGAACATTGAGAAAATAACAAAAATACCAATCTTAGAAACGCTAACATATTTAGCTTTTTCACAAGATTATAACAACAAAAAAAGAAACAAGTATGATAACATTTAGAAACATTGTAGGCTTTTTAGAAACCATTGCAGAAAAGCATTATGAGATTAACAGCTTTCATTCAGGAATGCTTGATGAAGTTGACCTAAATAAATTAGGTGCTACAGATTATGTTATTCTATATGCAGAACCAGGAACAGTAGTTGTTGACAGGGGTGTTCTAACATATACATTTTCAATATATGTAATGGACATGATTAATGAAGAAGTTGGCGATGATCCAAACAGACAGCGTGTTGGTCGTGTTGACACTTATTCAGAAACTCTAAACATCATGCAAGATGTTATTAATGAATTTCACCAAAACCTACACCCAGATTTAAGTTGGGTTGATAAAGATGTTGTTTTAAGTTTACCAATTAATGCAGAACCATTTACAGCACGATTTGATAATACATTAACGGGATGGTCAGCGACACTTAACATTCAAGTTCCAAATCAAAATAACTTATGTATTTCACCAATAGACCCTAACGACTAATGAAGTTTGAAAACACTATACAAGCAATGCAGAATCTTGGTGGCGATGTTGTCAAGGAAGGTAAGGGTGTATTAAGAAAAACGAAAAAATCAGGTGGCACTTTATATAATGATTTTGATTACTTAGTTACTGCTGACAAAACTTCTGTAACATTAGAGTTTGAATTTGGGGGTGCAGATGACTATTGGGCGTTTGTTGATGAGGGCGTAAAAGGTGCAGGGGGTTTTAAAGGAAGCGGAAAAATGCGAGGTGGGAAAACTGATTTTATATTTGGTAGTGGTAATTATAGAGGGAAGTGGGCAGAGTTTACAAGTGCAATACAAAAGTGGATTAAAAAAAAAGGAATAAAAGGTAGAGATAAAAAGGGAAAATTTATAACTAATAAAAGTTTAGGTTTTTTAATACAAAGAGCAATATATCAACGAGGGTTGACACGAACTCAATTCTTTACTAAACCATTTACACAGCAATTAAAAAAACAAACAGAAATAATAACAGAAGCTTTTGCTGATGATTTAGAATTAGCATTAGAACAAAACTTAAAAAATTAGAATATGGCTTCAGATTTAAAATGGGAACAAAAACCCGTGGACTCTTCAGATAAAGTCCCTGTAATCACAAATTGGAATCCTGCGATTGGCTATATGTTATACCAAGACGATGCAACTACTGCGTCATACTATTATTATAAGCTTGTATTAGAAGTGAGGTTAGATGATGCTTCAGGCACAATACTTGCTAAAATAAAGCAAAGAAGAAACGGGTATAGTGTTGATGTCAATGCTAATAAAGCAAGAGCATTTTTTGATTTGAGAGATATTATTAACAGTCAATTAGTAAGCACAGTTTTTGACCAAAACCAAACAGGAATACCATTTCAAACAATACATAAGTTAGGGGCAAATACAGGCGTCACAGCTAAGGTCTATAGCGTTAATGGTGACAACACAACGGATGGAACGCAAATAGAAAAGATATATGTTAAAGGCTATCAGCAATACAGCACAATACAATCTGCAGTTCCAGGGGAAGTAACTACAGACACAGTAAACGACACACGCTATTATATGGCGGCATCATTACCCTTAATGACCGCAAGAGATACTGACGCAGATTACATTCAGGGAACAGCATTTCAACCATTTCAAGCATCGGCTGCAACAGATAGATTTTTAAGTGATGTAGAATCAAGCTCAGGGCTTTATGGTCTTTCAGGATATATTAATTACGTTCAATGGAATGATGCTACAGACGTTGGAGATTATCACACAGTAGCCTTTCTAAACGACTTTGCAAACTTTGCAAGTCATATTGATAAAATCCAGATTAAATACTATGATTCATCGGGGTCGGCTTTAAGCACAACAAGCGTCACTAACAATTCTACTAATGGCGGTTTAGAACCCAGTGGTGCAGTAGTAGATAAGCACAGGATTCTTTATTATGGGTGCGGTCCTGGAAACTTAGAAGGTCAAACAGTTACAGGTGATTCGGGGGCAAAGCCTTCTGATGCTGCGAATGATGGTTGGGCGTATTATACAGTAATAGGGTTTAATAGCACAGGGTCGCTACAATCAACAGCACCCTATTATTTTATAAAACAAGATGGTAATTGTAAAGGATTTAAAATTAGAAGATTGGCATGGCGAAATAGCTTAGGATGTTATGACTATTTTAATTTCACAATGAAATCAACTCAAACAGTAGAAGTAAGCAGAGATAATTACAACACAATGCTTGGAACATATAACAAAAGTAAATGGCGGTATAACAATACGCAGAGAGGGAAAAAGACCAGACAAACAACAGCGATATTAAAAGAAACTTTGAATACGGATTGGATCACAGAAGAAGATGCGAACCTATTAGAAAAGCTAATAATGTCAACAGATGTTTATATCGTTGAAAATGCTGACACTACATACACAGAAGGGGTGATGATAACGGACACGTCATTTGTTAAAAAAACTTCTGCTAGTGACAAGCTAATTCAATATACAATAAACATAGAATACGCTAATCCTATTAACACCAATAGCTAATGAATGTTAGATTAGTTGCATACAGAAAAGCTACAAGCACAGCATCGTCTACGACAGCTTATAATTTAGACTTACAGGAAGCACCAAATGTTTCTTTAAATTATCAGTTTAGTGAAGTAAAAGAACCTGAAACAAGAAAGGGTAGCTACAGTCAAACATTTAAGTTACCATTCACAGACAACAATAATCAATTCTTTCAAGAATGGTATAAGGTTAATTTAGACACTTTAGTCTTTAGCACAAGAACAAAATTTGAAGCTGTTTTATATGTGGGAACAGTTCCCCAGTTTGAAGGGTTTTTACAATTAAAATCTGTATATAAAAAAGCTGAAATGTATGAGGTCGTTTTGATGTCAAATAGTGCAAGTCTATTTAGCACAATAGGTGAGCAAAGATTGAAAGACGCATTTAAAAAAGATGATGGTAGTTATGACCCAAGCTTTAATCACGTATACAATGAAACTAATCTTGCGGCATCTTGGGGTTCTACTTTACAAAATACAACAGGGGTTTCACTATATGATTCTACTGTAGGTGTTTCTAAAATCGTATATCCGATTGCAGTAACAAGAGAAAAGTTTTATTATTCAAACGAAAAGAGATATTTAAATTTAGACCAAACAGAAGCATCAGCATTAGTGACTGCAGCAGGGGGAATGGTAGCTATGGCGTGGGACAAAGCAGTAAGCATTAGTCAATTCAGACCTGCTATACAAATTCTTACATTATTTAAAAGAATTATGGCTATGGCGGGATTCAAATATACATCAACTTTCTTAGACTCTGCCTACTTCGGAAAAATCTTTATGACTACCGCAACACATACAGAGCTGTCTACTGTTCCAACACTGAACACAACCGCTGCACCAAGCGGAATGATGCGTGTGAAAAATGATGCTATTTGGGGTGTGTTAACAGCAGAAGTTCCACCACAAGCTGGTGGCTATCAAACAATGTCACAAGTTGTTGTTCCTGCAAACATTGTAGCACCTTATGCGGATTGTGCATTCTTTACTGATTCCGATAGCATTTGGAATACGACATACAATTACTTTACCAGGAACGACACATCAATGGGAACTCTATATGTTTCACATAGAGTTGTGACAAATAATGTTATTGGTAACAATCCAGGACTTGCTGTTAAATTAACAATTTCACTTGTCGAATGGGACGTGGCTACTAACAGTTCAACAGGAAATGTTTTTACCGAGACAGAATATACGGTCAATGTGGTTTATGATGGTTCGTCAGGCACTTATGATTTTTCTGGGGTTGCTTCTTATAATTTAACATTGACTGATATGCCGCCAGGGTCATCAGCACAAGTAGTGATTGATTGCGGATATGTGAGAGAACATGATTCTTCAGCTTCAGCGGCAGTTTTTGTTCTGGGTGGTTCGGTGAGTCTTGGTGACTGTGGAACAAGTTATAGCATCTTAACCTTAGAGTGGGCGGGATTTGCTGACAATATATACGGGGCTACTGTTGATTTTCCATCTTGTATTGATCCAGAAATAACCCAAAAAGCTTTTTTAAAAGACATCATTCAGAGATTTAACTTGGTAGTTTTAACAGACCCTGACGATGCTACTAATTTAATAATTGAACCTTATACTGATTTTATAGCAAGTGGTGTCTTAAAAAATTGGACTGACAAATTGGATTTATCAAAAGAAATTGTGGTAAAAGATACAACAGAATTACAGAAGAAAACCATTCATTTATCGGATCAAGAAGATGTTGACCTATATAACAAATCAATAAAAGAAAGATACCCAGATGTTAATGTATTTGGCCATTTAAAAATTGATGAATTTAACAATGAATTTGCAACAGGGGAATTAAAAAACGAATCCATATTTGCACCATTTATAAATGGTCAAGTATTTATGAATGAAGATGAACAAGCGGGAACATTGCTTTCTAATATGGCTGTTCAATACGAATTCACCTATGAAAATGTTTCGCCTACGCTAACAGAAAACAAGACCACTAAAACTAAACCTAAATTATTTTGGTATAATGGAGCAGCAACTAACGTGCTAAATTCAGTAGGTGACCAAGTTAACTATTATTTACACAGAGCTTCTGCAGTTGCTATTCAGGCATTTACTTTCAACACATATCCTGTTTGCACACCTTTTGATATTGTCCCTGGCGATGGAAGTAATCCTGCAAATGAATACACGCTAACACCAAGCAATAAATCATTGTATTGGAATGCGACACCGCCATTAGTTGGAAATTTAAAGGTCTTTAATTATACAGGGAATGTGGGAAATTGGTTTAACAACACTCTATATGGTTTTTATTGGAAATCGTATTTAGATGACATCTATAGCTCAGAAGCACGAATTATGGAATGCTATTTAAATCTTAATGAAGTAGACATTTTTAACTTCAGCTTTTTAGATGAGATATTTATTAAAGACACTTATTGGCGAATCCTTAATATCTCAAACTACCAAGTAGGTGCAAAGGCATCAACAAAAGTCACATTAATAAAATCGTTAGATACCTTTGCTAATTGTGAAGGATGTGATTATGTTATTGGAACTGTAGGCGATTCTAATATATTTGCGGGTTATTATTTATGGTGTCCTGAAGATGACCCATCTTGCACCCCTTTTTATACTGAGGCTACTGATTACTTAGGTCTTTTTACAACCCCAGAATGTTGCACCTGTAATGGCGGTGATGTTGAATGGAATGCGGTTGAACAAGCAAGTAATGGGCTATATCCATGTGTCGCACTTTCAGGAAGCCTACCAATTCAGATAAAGAGTAATTTTGGTTCTACAGCATTATTGAATCAGGGTCAAATAAAAAGCGTTATAAGCGGAAAAATAGGAAGTTCAAATAGACCATTTATAACAGGAACAGATAATGATAAATACGGTCAAAAGATATTAAATTATTATGGTGATGATATAGTAATAAAATATAAAAGCAATGCACTAAACAGACCGAGATATAGCGGTGAATCACATAGAATAACTTTGTCAGGTTATACAGAAGGAAACACAAGGGGTTATGCATATCCACAAGGTGATCCAAATAGTAACCCATTAAAACTACCTTCTGGTATTAATGCGATACTAAGAGTTAAAGGAATTATAACAGTAGTTGGTGGTAGCAGCTCAACATATACATTAGGAACAACAGAAGGCTTGTCTTATTACACAGCGTTTACAATAACAGATGCACCATCACAATTAGGCACAGCAGGTGGTGAATCAGAATTTACACTAAAAGAATCAGAACCTATTTCCACAAGTATGTATATTGATATAGATTCATTAGGTCTGTTACGTTTTGGATTAGACGATAACCAAACAGATACTAAAAGAATCTGGAATTTAACAGTAGATATTGACATTAACAGAATCAGGAATATGGATTTAGGGTTTGATGAGAATTGGGCGTTATTTCAAAATGGTAGTAAAATACAATTTCAAAATGGAGATTATTTAATATGGAACTAAAAAAATATATAGAAGAAACAACAAAATTAATAATACCAAGCATAGACAATTTGCAATTGGTGGAATATAAAGATAAAGAATTAGACTTTGCTTATGGTATGGAAGAATATCACACAAGTTTTAGAAGAATGTTTAAACAAATAATAAGAATAATATGGCGATAGATAGAACAATAAAAATAACCGCAGATACAGGCGATGCACAACAAAAGGTAGATGAATTAAAAGAAGGCGTTGAAGGAATAGACGCAGGTGCAACAGCTTCGAAAAAGGGCTTTTCAATAATGAGAAAAGGTGTTCAAGCTGTTGGATTATCTTTGAAGGCAATGGGGATTGGTCTTGTTATTGCAGCATTTGTTCAGCTAAAAGAAATGTTTATGTCTAACCAAGCTATAATGGATTCAGTATCTGTTGGTGCTGAAACTATGAAAGCTGTGTTTCAAGAACTTATAGATATTGCCCTACCATTAGGGGAGGCCATTACGTCTGCATTTACAGACCCAAAAGAAGCGATAAACGATTTATGGGAAGCGTTGAAAAAGAATCTTGTTAATAGGATCAATGGATTAATTGACCAATTTAAAGCATTAGGGAAGGTTATAAAAGGTGTCTTTTCAGCTGATTTGGAACTGATTAAAGAGGGGGCAAATGACGCTGCTGCTGCAACAGTTCAGCTGTATACAGGTCTTGATGAAGTCCAACGTTCTAACATTTCAGAAACATTTAAAAAAACAACGAAAGAATTAAAGAAGGTAACTAAGGAAGCTAACGCTTATGCTAAGGTTCTTGTTAGAATGCGTAATGAAGTTAAGTTAGCAGAAGCAGACCAACGACAATTACAGTTACTGTATCAAAGGGACGCAGAACTACAAAGACAAGTTCGTGATGATATTAGTTTAACCTTTGAAGAACGTATTGCTGCTAACGAAGAATTGGGAAGGATTTTAGATGAACAGTTCCAAAAAGAAAAAGCATTAGCACAAAAGAAGATTGACTTAGCACAGATGGAGCTTGACCAAAACTCAACT
>VTLG01000998.1_pt1 | contig 22007 bp, 19 predicted proteins | sample 4694571 | NCBI WGS metagenome assembly VTLG01 (sample SAMN12604809, study PRJNA352737) | marine metagenome | biome: ENVO:00000447; feature: ENVO:00000209|ENVO:00000569|ENVO:01000036; material: ENVO:00002151; isolation source: viral sequences binned using virsorter ... | reverse complement strand
CTTCTTTTGTTTTTTCTTTTGTTTTTCGTAAGACTTTCTACCTTTAGCAGATTGATAATATCTAGAAGTCTTACCAGGGTTCTTAGCCCGTCTTGGAGCCATATAACCTCCGTTGTACTAATTCAGGGTCAACTTTAGGGAGGATTCTGTTTAGCTTGTCCATTGGACTGCCTTCATAAGCAACACCTGTTATGTCATTAGTCTTAAGCCAATCACAGGCTGCTTTTAAGTCTTGAGTAGTAGCCTCACCACTACGAACCCTCTTAAGGAATTCGTTAGTGACAAGGTTATGTAACTCATCAAACTTTTCTTCTTTGGCTTTAGCCATAAGTTTGTTATGCGTTTACGTCGTTAACTTTCTTCTGTTTTCCAGCCCAATCATATTTACCAGTTTTCGGGTTTTTAATAGCTGGTCCACGATAATTACCCTTTGAATCATAGGGTTGGTCTTTAACTGATTTTGTCATTAGGTTAATAGTTTCTTTTTAACAATTTCCAATGCCTGATCATCTAGTTTGTTATCAGTTCTAGCTACATAAGCTTCAAGTAAATCTACTACTAGCTTCTTAACTGCATCTGATTTCAAGAAGGCGAAAAGGATGGGCTTGATAATTAGGATCATTGTATTTAGGGGATAGGGTTAAACTTTATCGAGTGTGCCACGTGTGGCTTTTGTTGAGAATTTTTTAGAAACCTTTACCTCAACTTTAGGTTCTTCTTTTACTTCTTCTTTGGTGTCGTCGGACACTGATACTGTTGCTTCTGCCATAGTTTCCAATTCTTTTTAATAGGTGTACATTCTTCTTTAACTTTCTTTTTAACAGCTATTTCTATATCTTTTTCCCATTTAACTATAGGTACAACATCAGAGCACATTTCTGCTACTCTAGATCCAGGTTTTAACATGAAGCCCATTTGCTGTAATTCAGCACAGTTCTTCATCCTAACTAATTCATAGTCAAGACGCATCTTTTCTTCTTGTCTAGCTGCCATACTACGGCATCTTTTTAAACCTTCTCTATCTAAAGGTACCATAAAATTAACTTGTGCTCCCCAGTTTTCAGCCATAGTGTAACTAGAAGGTCTCATTCCATCTTCATCTATATCCCATGGTTTAGTATGATTTCCCATATAGAATGGAGAGAATGTCATTGTAGACCCATTACAACTAATATGAGGACCGTAATGTTGTCTAGACGGTGCTCCATTATTCTGGAATTGCACTGCCTGATTAGTTACATTACCTGTCGCTGCAGCTACTGGATTACTAACATTTCTGTCTCCTTCAGCACGAACTGGTGCTATTGAGAGAAGACTGATAAGGAGGTAGTAGTAGAAGTAGTGTCGATTTCTCGATCTATTTCTGTTACTGATAATACCTGACTCGCTGCTCTTGTTGTTATTTCTAAAGTGAATGGGTCTCCAGCTGTAGTTACTGTAAAGACTGAATCTGAATCTACTATTCCACCTCCTGAAGCGGATGTATGGGTTATATTTTCCCCATTCCATTGATTTAATGCAGACCCATAAGTTGTTGTTGTTATTTCTTCGACTATTTCTTGAGTCGTTGTTGTTGTACTTTGCATCGACCCCTGAGTGAAGTTTGGGGTCACTAATTCTGCTCTCGCTACCGTGGGTGATGCCAGTAATAAGAGTACTAGCCATTTTTTCATGTTTTTGGTTTGTCGTTCTTCTTATTGTTACCGTTACCAGTGGTTAAGCCAAATGTTGCTAAAGCTCCAGTAAAAATACTAGCAGGGAAAGTTATATCCCCACCTGGACTTTTCTTTATCATAGGTATTTCCACATAATTTAACGTAATAATAAAGCCACTCCAAACAACAACACCAAGCCTAACAAATGTACCTAAGATTTGTATTTGATGTTCTTGGTCTTCTGCAGCATCTTTTAATTTACCAAAGAATCCTTTTTCTTCTTTTGCTTTTGCTTCCATTTATCAACTTTACCTTGAATAAATTTTTGTAGTTTTTTCTTTATAAAATCAAAGAAAGGTGTAGCTAGGGTAGTTGTTGCTACAGCCGCTACAGCTGCATAAGTAGCAGTAGTTACTACTTCAGTAGTTGGTAGCGGCATCTTTATATCTAATACAGGTAACTGTACGCTAGGTGCTACTGGTTGTTCTTCTTTAGTTTCCGCTTCTACTCCTTCAGGAGCCTCCAGATCGCTAGGAGGTATAACTATAGGGGTATAACCTGGAATTCGAGCTGTAGGTGGTTTAAACTCGATTTCCATTATAGGTAACTCTTCAGGCAGATTAGCAGTAGGTAGTTTTACTTTACCAAGGTTTACCGACACCTGTAGTTGGAGTCTTCTGTTCGTTTACACCGTTCTCTACAGCTGTTTCAATAGCTGCTACAGTACCAGCTTTATCAGCATCTAGTTTTGCTTTAACCCAACCTAGTACTGTTTCTTCTGTAAGATCCGCATAAGGTACTAAAGTATCAGGCTTAGGTAGATCTACTTCACCTGTAGCTCTAAATTTGTAGGTACCATCTTCACCATTAACACGATAGATTACTTTATTTACATACCCATCAGCTAGTTCACGCTGAAGGGTGTTTACTTGCCAAGTTTTTGTTGCCATTAGATTGTATTTTTATTTGAAATTAAGAATGCTTTATAGTCAGCTTTGACTTGTGTAGTCCATGCAGCGTTACAAATTGCTTGTACGTCTGCATCTTCTCCACTGATATCTGTATCAACTAAGTTATCACTTGCATCAAGTGATCCTGGTGTTAATACTTTTCTACTAAAGGAACGGGTAAGTTCCACACCATCTTTTTTAATGATTGTTGCGTCTCTTACCTGTATATTCCATTTATTTACGACCTCTATTTTGTCGTTCTCATGTGTTTCTGTTAATGCCATTTAGGGACGTTCTCCGAACGTGACAGGTTTATGGGCTTAGTTTATAGACTTGCTAACGGTCTAAGTAGCTGTATAAGTCATATTAAATTCAATAATTCCGGCATCATCGTCTATATCGTTAACTTTAAAAGTACTTGGACCTTCTCCTTCTGTCCGAGACCATGCAAAATAAACATATGAGGTGTTTTGAATTAGAATTGCATTCAAATGTTCTTTAACACTACCACTAGATGCAGGATTAATCTCAACTACATAACAAGAAGCGGTAGATCTGTTACCAGTTGTATCTGCTGATGTAAAAGGTAAACCAGTCATATAAAATTGATTACTACTCGTCATTCCAGTAGTATCTATATTCGCAATTCTTACTTGTACGGTTACTAATCTACCAACTTTTGTATAAAAACAATTTGCATTGGTAGTAGTTGCATTACCTCCACTTGTGGCATCTCTAGCAGTTATCGTGAATATGCCTTCTTCATAATCGTCCATCTCGTTGGCAGCATCATTCGTACCTAATCGAAGACCGCCATATACGTAAACTCCTGTTGAATTCGTGGCTAATTTAATTGAATCATTATTATATAAATATACAGCCCCGTCATCATTACATATGATTGAGTTTTCACCAGATTTAGCCTGAATATAGATATTTCCATCGTCATCATCATTAACATTATTACGTATAAATAAATGGTTCTTATTATTATCTATATATGAGCTAGTTCCATCATGATATAGAATTAAATCTGATCCACCACCAATTACTAGTTTTCCATCATCTTGTATCCATACATTATTTTGAGCGTTTAATTTAAGTCCATTACTGTATGTACTAAATTTAAGAGAGTTGTCGTAGTACAAATCAACATCACCATTTTCTGTGGCGTTGATCATCAACTCATCACCAGCAGCATTATAGGCTCTTACACTTCCTCCAAGTATTCTTAAGACACCTGTTCCTGAATGATTTATAAATGAGTTCGATCCATCGTGGTAGATGGATAGATCATCACCAGCTCCTAATAACAATTTGTCGTCATCTTCCAGATCCAAATTACCAGCGATGAATAAATTACCACTGGTATCAAGATTCATTTTGCGAACATTATTGAATCTTATATCTAAATCATTAGACTCTGAGTAATCATTATGTATAGTCCAATCTGTATCGTCATCATCATTAGATGTCAGTTTAATTACAGCATCATTAGTAGTAGCTCTTATTTCTAAAGTTGCAAAGCTGTCAGAAAGAACTTGTGCTCCACCACTTAGAGTTTTGAACTTCTTACTGTTGTCGTAATAGAGATCCACACTCCCATCTTTAAAGAAGTTTGCCATCGTATCTGTATTACCATCACTAGATAGTCGTATATGACCTCCATTGGTATCTATAAATAAAATTCCAGTACCAGCTTCTTTAATCCATGAATTAGATCCGTCATGGTAGAGTTCTAAATCCTGCGAAGTTCCTAGCTGTAGTTTTCCTGTATCGTTTGGTATCTGTACGTTCCCAGATTCATTTAACTCAAGAATTGTTGTTCCTGATCCACTTGCACCGTTATAAAGAAACTTGAAAGTCCTATTAGTATCATCATTATCAGTATCAATATTAAACGTCATATTTTCATATGCGTTTATATGACCTGAAGATGTATCTGCTGTTCCTAAAAACAGCTCACCACCTGTTACATTAAAAATTCCCGTTACAGTGGCACCAGTCGAAGTCGTTGCTAGTTTCTTTGAGCCGTCATAATAGAGTTCTACATCAGAGTCTAATGTGGCAACTATATAGTTTTCTTGTGAGGCACTTCTAAGTACAGTATTACCTGATTCAATTAATAAACTATTAGTTGTATTTGTTACATAAGAATGGCTTCCTGAATGATAAATTTCTAAATCATTTCCTGTACCAAAGCGAATCTTTTCGCTGTCTAAGAGGTCGATTGGAGTTTTCAAACCTCTGTCATCAATTGTTGTTAATGCCATAGTTATTTAGCCTCCAATGCGGCGACTTTAGTTTCTAGTGTTTCGATTTTTGTTGAAAGTTCCTTTACTGCTTCTAATAATGGTGCAATTAGACCACTATATTGTAAAGTCTTATTACCTTCTTCACCTGTTACTAAATCAGGGTAAACTTTTTCTACCTCTTGAGCAGTAAGACCTAATGATTTAGCTCCATTATCTTTAAATTGATAAGAATATCCATTTAATTGTTTTAAGTTAGCTAATGAATTAGATAAAGGTTGAATATTCTCTTTAAGTGCTATATCTGATGTTTCATTGACACTACCAGTTACTGTTATACCAGTTGTAGTTGTCTCCATCTTATTTGAATTATTATGATATAAAGAGACAGCTCCATTCCAAAAACATTGTATAGAATTTTCACCACCTTTAGCTCTGATACTTATTTTTGCATCTGTATTAGAGTCACTATTCTGTATGTAGAGATCACCTGTTGAATTATATATTTTTGAATCTGTTCCATCATGCCAGAAAGTAAAATCTGAACCAGTACCTAGTTGAATTTTATTATTATCTGGGAAATCTAAAGTATCAGAATCTGTCAACTCACAAACTTTTGTAGTTCCATTCAAAAACTCTAAACCACCATAACTATTAGTAACTAATTGATAATATTCTGAACCACTTTCTTCTTCTAGTTTTATTGAATATTTTACAAAAATCCCTTCCGTTCGTGTGCTAAATGTTTTGACGTTATCGTAATAGAGTTCAACGACTCCGTTAGCTTGAAATCTTGCCATATTTTCAGTACCATCAGCATTTGAAATATACTGATCAGCACCTCTTAAATATAAAATTCCTGTGTCATTAGAAATATATGAATTAGTTCCATTATGGTAGATCTGGAGATCTGCACTAGAACCAAAAGAGGCTTTAAAATTATCATTGAATAACAAATCTTCTTCATTTCCTCTCCATCTAATCCTAGTTGTACCTGATCCAGCTTTTTTAAGGCTTAAGTCACCTTGAATACTACTTCCTGTTGAAGCATCACCATAAGCAGTAAAGCCAGAAGCTATAGTCTCAAACTTCTTAGTATCGTCGTAATATAATTCTACAGCTCCATCCTGAAGGAATCTAGCCATATTTTCTTGGTTAGTTCCGTCTGCATCTTGCTTTTCAATAATGACGCTATCTTCAGAACGAATATAAATATTGCCAAGTCTGCCATCTATATAATTTTGATCTGATGTATGGTGGATTCTTAAATCTAAGCCAGTACCAAAATACCCAACACCACCATCGACTGCTGTAAAAGCTGTTGATGAGTTAGTAGAAACAAAACTACCTGCTGTTACACTATCTGTACTTGCTAACAAGACTCCTGCCGCAGTCGTTTCTATTTTCTTACTGTTATCGTAATACAGTTCTACGGCTCCATCAGCTGTAAATTTAGCTAGATTTTCTCCTGTATATTTTTCTAGAAGTATTTGATTACTTCTAATCCTTAATGCTCCTGAACCTGCATCATCTATAAAGCTTTGAGATCCATTATGATAAATTTCTAAATCATTCCCTGTTCCGAACTGAGCTTTAACTGAATCTCCAAATTGTAGAGCTGCATCTAATACTTCTATATGTTCAGAACCAACTGCATCGTCGGCAATCTTTGCTGCTGTCACAGCGTCAGCATTAATAGCGGCAGTAACAACTGCGTTATCAGCTAATTTTGCTGCTGTAACTTGATCATCTGCTATATGTGCAGTATCTATACTTCCATCTGTATAATGTTCAGAGTTGATAGCATCGTCTGCAATCTTAGCTCCAGTAACTGCATCATCTGCAATCTTAACTGTTGTTACAGCTCCAGATGCTATCTTAGCTTCTGTTACTGTACCATCACTAGGAGTACCAATACTTACCGTTGTCCCGAGTGTAAGTATGAAATAATCACTACCACTAGCGGGGGCATTAGAAAAGATAATTGAGCTACCGTCAATAACAAATCCTTCGGATGGCTGGCTGGTTCCGCTATTAGGTTTTTGAATGACTCCATTGATGCTAACAACATGTTGTTGAGCTGAAGAACCTGGGTTTGATAAGACAAATCTATAAGCTGTTCCATCAAATGTAGCAGAGTTACCACCAGTACCGGAGTAACTGGATATTGTATTAATATAGAAATCACCACTAGATGCTACTTCTTCCCAAGAAGAACCATCATATACCTTTAACTTATCTGTTGCTGTATCCCACCATAAGTCACCTTCATCTAATGAAGAACTAGGTGCAGATCCAGCTACTCTATATCTTTCAGCAAAATCGTTTATATCTCCACTAAGACTAAGTAGATCAGCTTCTTTAAGTGTTGCTTTATGGTAGTTATATATCTGACCAGAGCCAGTAGAACTAACCATAAATGCTACTCCATTATCAACAGTAGTACTGTTAAAATTAGAAGCTATGTTATTAATAGTTACTGTTGAACCACCTACAGTTCTACCTGTAGTACTAGTACCAGATTCATTAACAACAAGACCACCAGCATCAGCTATACTGATAACTACACCAGCTGAAGGTTGAGTATTAGGGAATGCAGCATCTGTTGCGATAACTTCTAGTCCACCAATAGGTGCAATTTGAGCAGCAACATAATCAACAACAGCTCCTGATGTAGGAAGTTGTGTGTCGCTATCTGATATACTTGTTTGTTTTAGATCACTAGCTAGTTTAGCAAGAGTTATATTACTATCTGCAACTTTTACTGTTGTTACGTTAGCATCAGTAATCTTAGATGTTGTAACAGCATTAGAAGCTAGTTTAGCATCTGTAACTTGAGTTGCACCAATATGTGCAGTATCTATAGACCCATCTACATAGTGTTCAGAGTCTATACTATCGTCTGCTATCTTAGCATTAGTGATAGCATCTGCAGCTATCTTAGCTGTAGTAATTTGACTGTCAGCTATATGAGCTGTATTAATACTTCCATCTACATAGTGTTCTGAATTAATAGAATCATCAGCTATCTTAGTACCATTAATTGCATCACTTGCTATTTTTGCAGTTGTTACATTAGCATCTGATATCTTAGCAGTAGTCACTGCAGAGTCAGCTAAATCAGTTGTACCAATAGTACCTGCTGCTAACTTAGCACCAGTCACTGAGTTATCTGCTAGGTGAGCTGTGTCTATAGATCCGTCTACGTAGTGTTCTGAATCAATAGAGTTGTCTGCTATCTTAGCATTAGTTACAGCATCATTTGCTAGCTTAGCTGTAGTTACTGAAGAAGCTGCTAGTATAGCTGTAGTTACTGCTAAGTCGTTTAATTTAGCTGTAGTTACTGAATCATCTGCTAGTTTAGTTGTTGTTACGTTAGCATCAGCTATTTTAGCTGTAGTTACATTAGAATCTGCTATCTTTGCAGTTGTAACTTGTGCATTAGCTATATGTGCTGTATCTATAGAACCATCAACATAGTGCTCAGAATTGATCTGATCATCAGCTATTAAAGCACTAGTTATGTTATCAGCTTTTATCTTAGCTGTAGTAATAGCACTATCTTGTACATCATATGTCTGTATTAACTGATCGTCTTGCTCTTCTAAAGAACGTAAGACTTGTGTTTGGTTATTATTTAGATCATCTGCCTTAACAGAAGAACCTGCTGCATAAGTAGCTCTAGCAGTTAATACACCTGTATCTCTTACGATACGAATTATACTTCCATTACTAGGTATATTACCAGTAGTCCAAGTTACTGTACCGCCATTTGTAGTATAACTTTCTATAGTATAATGATTACTACCACCCGCAGTCTTTAATACGTTATCTACGTATACTTTGATTTCATCAGAAGAAAAGGTCTGTATAGAAAAACTTCCTGTACCAGAACCCCCACTCTGTTCGTATTGTCTAAAACTTGCCATTTGTTATTTATAAATTGTAAGGACTTCCTCAAAAGAAGTTTGGGCGGTTTTTCTTTTTCTATCAAGTTTTCTTCCTATTTGTTTACTAGATAATTCTTGTATTAAATCTTCTCCTTGAATATTTAACCAGGCTTGTTTTCTAGCTCTAGTAAATAATTTACCTATCATTTTATTATGATAGTAATCTTTTGACTCATAGTTACCTCTATTACCATCTCTAATATCTTTTTCCATTTCTAAAATAGATGCAATGATTTTCTTTTGACGAGATAGTTTAGTTAGTTCTTTTTCTAAGTTTAAATCACCTATAGCTTTTTGATACTTAGAACGTATCATAGGAGAATCTGTTAAATTAATACTATTTGGTCCAGGTGAGTAATAAGTAGACATTCTTAAATCATAACCTGATCTAAATAAGAAGTTTCTTCCTTCAGAATAATCTAAGTTAAACTGTACAGGACTAATAGCATTCCACATTCTAGTTAATGGATCCCATTCTTTGATTGGCTTACCATTCAAAAGATCATACTTAATAGGTAGATCTTCACCTGGGAATTTTTCAAATGCTAAGTTTCTATTCCTTATAGCATCTTCTATTCCAGATCCTAATTCACGGGTATATGGTGTAATTAGTTTACCAAATTCATTTCTAATACCAGCTAAAGGTATTTGATTATTTAATAATCCAGCTACAATTCTATTAAATTGTCCAGGTCTACCAGCGAATAATTCAACAAACTGTTGCATTCCAGCTAGATAAGACTTACTTGTAAACCCTTGGGCTATAATAAGAGAGATTTTTTGGAACTGATCTTCAGTCCATTCTTCTCCCATTAGTTGACTAGCATCACCTATATCACCAATAGTAGATAGTATTTGGTTAAATGGTTCAAATGAATCATATCCAATCCAAACATCACCTAATTTAATTTGTCTAGGTCTCCAGCCACCATCTATCCACATCTGTCTTTGCTGTCTATCAACAGGACCATTACCTGTTAAGTTACCACTTAAATAAGACCAAGCTCCCATACTGATTACAGCACTACCCATAGATAATCTACCGACTTGTAATGCCTTAGCATTAGCTAGTTCTTCAGCAGAAGTGATGCCATATTTAGCAACAGCTTCCATAGATCTAGGGTTACTTGCATTAGCAAATGCAATATCATTCCATTCTTTAACTAAGAAGTTAAATCCAGGTGTATGTTTAGCAGTAAGATTAAGACCATTAACTCCAGTTTTAGCGAATAAGAAGAAAGGTTTTGCCCATGGAGTCTGTTGGAATACTGAGTTTAAACCTGCAGCAAATCCAGTTAGTTCCTGAGTTAACGTTACTTCTTGACGAGCAAACTTAGTAGCTTCATCTATGATATTACCATTACCATCAAATATCTGTGCATAGAAATCTTCTTCATATAGTCTTACTAGTTCAGGTGTAACAGAATTATAAGCTGTTAATGCTCCTTTATTCTTAGCATCTATAGCAGAACGTAAAGCTTTTTCTCTCATCTTAGCTCTACCTAAGATATAAGCAAAAGCATCATCAGTTGCTGCCATTATCTTAGTAGAATATGTTAAGAAATTATTATTATTCATATTTCTAGCCATATTTGCCATAGAAAATGCAGCTTTATCTCCAGCTGTAGCCTGATCACTTTCAGAGAATCTTCTTAAGATTTCCCAATTATCATCTCCTCTTGTATATTCAGCAAATCTAGTCTTAACAGTAGCTAAATCTCCAGTCCAATATGAGTTTAATTTAGTTTTAAATACTTCAAATGATTCTGGAATAGCTTGCATCATAGCATTAATTGATGATAAACCAGCTCTTAAGGTAGTTGTATCACCTGTAAAAGGTAAGCTTATACCAGCTCCTATAGCCTGTGCAAACGGTCTTAAGAAGGTTGCAGTGCTTGTACCCATAATAGCTCTCATAGGAGTCTTAGGACCACTTAGAACACTATGTATCATAACTCCTTGGAGTTCTCTTACCATAGCTCCTACCTGTGCTTTACCTTCAATTTCTCCACCACGAATCATTTTCCTAGCCCATTGAGTGAAGTCTTCTACAGAGTTAACTGATTTCATAGAAGAGAATGCTTCAAACAAAGCTAATACTAAATCTCCATCTTCATCTTTATTAGCTATTTTAAGTATAGACTGAATTGTATCTCTAGCGTCTTTAACTTCTTGCTGTACTGCTTCTTGTATAGCAGCAGGTCTTCTAGCTCCTAAGTTACGGAACTCTTGAGATAATGTATACTTAGCTCTCTTAGATTCAGAGATAGCTGTAAGCATAGTATCTAAGATTTGATCAGCTGGTCCATCTATATCTAATAAGTTGTCCCAATTGCCAATCTCCCTACCAGCAATTCCTAGATCTCTTAACTGTTGTAATAATGTAGATACAACTAGGTCACTAACAACAACATTCTGAGCTGTGATAGTAGTGATTTCATCTATCTTTTTACCAGTTATATCAGTAACATCAAACTTAATTGAAGTTTCTAATATCTCTTCTAAGTATTCTTCAGCTGTCATTTCAGCTGCATCACGACCTAAAGTAATACGTTGATGAGCTGCAATAGCATCACCAAATACTTCTATAAGACGTTTCTTATTACCATCTACAGCTTTAAGAACATTCTGAAACTTCTCTGCACTATATAGTCTTGATAAAGTATCTACAACTAACTCTTCAGATAATCCAGATTCTCTAGCAATTCTTTCTCTTTGAACAGGTGTTGATATATTACCTGCAGAACCTTCTTCTGCTCCCCATTCAGTTCTTATTCTTTTGTTACGTTCCCAAACAACGAAAGGATCTTTATCTTGGGATAAATGATTACCCTGATGTCTACCAGCTACGGGTGAGTTTTTACTAGCTCTAAATCCGAACTCATTCTTCCTAAGTTCTTGAATACCTTTTCTTATTGTTTGTAACTCTACACTTTTAGTTCTTTCAGCTACTTGTGCTTTAGCAAAAGAACCACCTTTACCAAGTGCCATTGCTGCACTATCAAATAAGATACCAATACCCATACCTTCTACGATGTTTTTAAATTTCATCATTAAAGGATGGTCTGTATCTCTAGTACTTAATGGTGTATCCATCCAACCATAACGATCTCGCATCATTCCTAATGCGTTCTCACCATCTGTTGTATGAGATATAGTATCAGATATAGCACCTATACCAGCAGCTCTAATAAGCCCCCAGCCAGCCATACCAGTCAACCAACCAGGTGCAGTAATAGCTGCTGCCTTAGTAGCACCTACTATAGCAGCTGCCATAGTACCAAAGTGTACTGTACCTCTTAGCATTTGACCCCACCATGTTTTAGTTAGGATAGGATCTTCTTCATTAACAAAAGGCGTCCACTCTGGTTGATAGTAACCTTTTTCTTTTTTCTCTCTTTGTACTTCTCCTGAAATTGTATCTATAGCACGTTCAGGGAAGGTCTGTATTGATGAAGCAGTATCCTGAACACCACCTAATACAGCTGATTTCAACTCTTCAGCTACACCTGGAAGACCCCATTGTTCTCTATTTCTAGGGTCGTCTTGTTCGGCTTGTATTGTAGCATCCTCTACAGTAGCTTCTTGTTGTAACTTATCAGCTTGTTCAATACCTGTTTGAATCCCTCCGAGTACATAAGAAGCTTGGTCTAGTAGTTCTTTATCTACCAGACCTTTTTCTTCATTTTCCATATTTACCTTAGTAATAATTAAGCATAAGCCATAACGTCTTCTAAAGCTACCTTAGCAACTTCACTAGTTAATGTATTTAATTGACGGTAGGGATCATTAGCAAGTTCTTCACCGTATGCTCCCGATACTATTCCATTATAAGCGACTTGTTCCTCGTCAGTAATGTGATTGATTTTTCTATAACTATTATCGAGACTTTTCATACTACCAGATTGATTAGCTTTATGTAGAAGTTTAATTCCCATTAGTTTTTTCTGCATTTTCTCATCAAATACAGCGTCACCGCCACCTAATTCTTCTAAAACTCCTGGTATTTTTAACATTTCCACAAGTTCTTTCATTTGCATATCGTAGATACCTAATCCTATATCATCATTCCAAGGACCATAATTATCTACACGTAATTGTAGTAATTCTCTAAGAGTCATTTGTGATGGATCAAATTCTTGAATTGTTTCAGGTAGTCTAAAGGTACTACTATAGTCTGCATCTTGAACTTGTAGTTCAGTTAGCATATTCTCTGTATTCTTTGGTTCTATAAAATGCTGTCCAGTTTTAGCAGCATTCTGTTTAACAGCTATAAGTCTATGCCCGTACTTATCTTCAATCTTAATGTCTCCTACTTCTCCTTCTCTTAAGTCTGCTGTAGCTTCAGCTCTCCTTTTAAAGAGTTCTCTACCAGTCATATTAGGGAAGTACTTAGCTTTATCTGTCCACCAACCAGAGATAGGTTCACCTTTTTCTTCAGCAGCTAAACTATTTATAATAGCTTCCTCTTCTAAAGAATTCCAATATAATGCAACATCTGCTGGTTTCTCAGTAACACCTAGATACTGTACTAACTGTTTTTCATTAGAAACTTGTTGTTCATAGTTCAGCTTTGCTGGAGGTCCAAATATGTCTTGATCACGCTCTGCTGGATCTTTAGCCGTGATAATAGTATTGAATTTATCTTTGACTGCCTTCATTGCTTTTTTCTTATTATCTTCTTTAGCAGCTAACGTATCTTCTCTATTATCAGCTCTCATTAATTCCTGATAAGTTGCATTATAAAAATTAAGCATTCTGGTTCTAGCTAATCTCATTGTCGAACCTAATCTTTGATCAATTGTACCATGTTCTTTATAGTCCTTTATGATCTGTACAAATTCTGAATCAGCATCTTGTAATTCTTGAGTAGTTAAACCTTCTGAACCTAGTATTTTAGCTTTATCTTTCCAAGCCTGTTGTAATTCTGGTTCTAGTCTAGCAATTAAATCAGAAGATAATAACTCTCCTCTTTGTTCTTGACCTTGAAGTTCAAGTAATGCATTACCTGATCTCTCTGCTCTTGTTTGACCATAATTAGCGAGAGAAGTTAATTCAGCAAAAGCTTTATTAGCAGGAGATAAACCATGTTTCTTAGCTAATTCTGACCATGTTTTTCCAGCTTGTGCTTTTATTTCATTAGTAGACCAGTTCTGTTCTTTAGCTTGATTTTGTATGTTAGCAGTTTGCTGTAGAATATCACTAGCCATTTCAGCCTTCTCACGCTTTAACTCTTCATTAATATCATTCTGAGCTATGATTCTAAGTTGATTATATACTTCAGGTTTAAGTTCTTCTAAAGTAGTTGTACCACCACCTCTAGCTCGGAAGGGAGTGTTTATAGCATCCTGTAGTTCTCTACCAGATAGGTATCCTTGGTCTACGGCATGGTTAATTAAAGATACTGATTTAGCAAATCCCATGCTATTATTTCTACCACCATCTAGTGTTTGTTCATAAATACTAACTGAACCTGTACTACCAACCATAGCGTTTATACCTTCACGCTTGAATGTAGCAGCGAAAGCTTTAGCGTTAGCATCTCTATTATCAGATCTGGCATTCGCTAAAGCTACATCCATGAATTTCTTATGAGTTACTTGAGCTTGTTTATATAACTCAGGAAAGACTTCTTCTCTATATCTTTTCTCCCCTATCTTATCTATGTAATCTTGGTTGAAAGCTGAGTAATCTGCTAGTGCATCACGTAACAATACTGCAGCAAAAGCAGCATCTTCTGCTGTAGCATCTTTACTAGTAGCATCCATGTAACTCATGGGTGTATCCATACCAGGAAGTTGTTTTTTAATACGTAATAATGAAGGGAATATAGAATCAAAATCTTCTGCTATTTGCCATTGTAATTCTCTAGCAGTTAACTCGTCAGTAGTAGCTCTATTCTTTTTAACAAGATTCAGTCTTTGTTGTATATCAAGCTGATCTTCCTGTTCTTCAAATAACTCTTTTTGATGTTGATTTACTATCTTATCTTCATATAATTTATCTTTCTCTCTAAGCTTTTCGTCAATATATTCAAAACCTTTTTTAGTTATAAATTCTCCGTTTTCATTTTTACCTATATAACCTTGAGATTTTAAATCATCCCAATGCTCTGAAGTAAATTTTCTATATACATAATCATTAGCACTCATCCCGTACCATTCAGGAGCTGCTTGATCACTAAATCTTTCTTTAGCTTCTGTTTTTATTTCACTATTACTAAGTATCTTAGCTGTCTCTAAATTAGTCTTATGTACTTGATCGTATTGAGCTATAGCTAAATCTTTTGCTTTCCAGTAATCATATAATTTCTTACCTGAACTTACTAAGCCTACTAAACTTTTTATATTATCTTTTTTCCTATCAGCAGCATTTGTAGCCATAGTAATGGCTTCTTCTGTACGTTTAGCAAAGTCATTTTTTAGATTATCTATCTCTTTATTTACTTCTTCAGTAAGAGTATAATCTAGTTCCGATGAATAGTTAGTATCACTTATATTAGGTAAATTACCTTGATACTGACTTAGCATCTTGTCAAAGTTAGAACTTGTCATGGGCTTACACCTCCTGAAACACCTAGAGAACCTGGAGCAACAAATAGAGAAGCTATAGATAAACCAGTACTTAGAGCACCCATAAACATACCAGCAGTATCTCTACCAGGATCTTGGACTAGAGCACCAAACTCAGGTAGTACTCCTAATTGTTTTTCATTCTCAACAAGCTTGGATGTTCGTAATCTCTTCTGTCTTTCTAATAAAATAGCTTGACCTCTTCCAGCCATCTTAGCTATACCTGCATCAATCTTAGATTCTGCATTTAATAGTTCTAGGTATTTGTTTCTACCAGCTGATCTAGCACCACCACCTTCATTAACATACTGAGAAGCTGCATAAGATTTAGCAAGTTTTTCTTTAGCAGCTAAGCCTACACCTCTTTTACTCATAAGAGCTTGGCGTATATCACTTAGTTGTCTAGACTCACCAATACCTTGAATAAATTGTTTTTTACTTTTAAAATCTGTTTCTCTATTCCAAAACTTAATTGCATTACTTTTGTAATTATACACCTTTTCTTGGTGTCTAGCTTTAGCTGCTGCTCTAGCACCAGCATTAGGATCTGCACACACGGCAAAACTCGATAAAGGATAAGTTGTTAGGACCATACTTGAGTTCCCTCAAGAATTTAAACCCTAAGAATTTGAGTAGTTTTAAGTGGACTGTATTCCGTCTATCTGCAACATTCCAAAGTAAAGGTTCTGTTCTACTCTCTACAAACCTCTTGGATTCTTTTGCAAACGTATGTGGGTATTCTTTAATAGCAGGTGTACAAATCATCCATATAGCTCCTTCTGGACCGACTCCAGCCATACCAGCAGTCTTGCCGTTAGGCACTGTGAAATACACAGCAGAGCCCTCCTGAGCGATGAATTTAGCGTACTCTATTGGATCATACCCATGACCCTCTTCGACCTCTCTACGGTCTTCTGGACGTAGATTAGAGGCCACCTCCAAGGCAGCCTCCAATGTTATTGGATGGATGTATTTAGACACGACGATAATTTCTAGGTGAATAGTCTCCTTCCCACGACATACTATATAGTGTAGCAGGAGCTGGGTGTGATGATTTCAGTATTACATTTACGTTTCGATTTGATTCATAAACTGGTACTGTTTGTATTTGTTCTGGTACATATGGTGCATCTGATACATTATATTCATCAGCAAAAGTTGATTCATATATTTCAGTATAATCATCTTTACCTGTTCTTTGTAAAGTAGTTTCATATAAACCAGACTTACCAAAGTTTAGTTTAAGTCTATGTACAACAAGTGAGGAATTAACATCAGCTCTAGATTGTTCACCTTGAGATTGAGTTAAATAAAATCTAGGAAAACTAACAGAGTATTCATATAGATAACCTATATAATGTGTACCAGTAGACCAATCTCCAGGTACTGTGAAATCATCTCCATCAACCACAGTACAAGTAGCATATCTACCTACTCTAGTAGCATCAGAATCTATATCAACTAATACAAGAGAACCGTTAGGTGTAGTAACTTGATCTATCCAATCAGATTGACCAGTAAATTTAGTTAGTTTAGTAGTAGCATCATAAACCCCACTACCAACAGTAGTCCAGTTATCAAGATGTATAAGATAATTAGATGTATCAGATCCTACAGTTTCATCAATACTAGGATCTGTATCCTGTTGCATTAGATTTATTTTCTGTAAGAAATTATCATTATCTAAAAAGAAATATTCATCATCTATAATGAAATGATATTTAATTGGATTATTTAATTTCCATTTAAACCAAGACTGTTGTGCTCTTTTCTCACCAGAATTAAGATATTTATATCCATATACAATATCCGAATCAGTCTTACCAAATAATATTAATTGGTTTTCTCTAGAATTAGTTATCAGATCAATATCTTTTGGTAATAATGTAGGTACTAATTTACTTGTTTCAATAACTACAGGTTCTTGTTCTCTAGCTACATTAGCCATTTCATTAAACCTAGTATATTTACCAGAGTTATCAGAATAACCTACAGTTGTCCCTAAAGATATAGGAGATATGTCTTTATTATAATTATATGTAGATATACTTCTTAATTTAGCTGTATCTGGATTTAATATTTCTGCATCAGAAGATAATAAGAATTGTTGGTTAGTACTAAATACTGCTAAACCAGCAGCTGTTTCTATACCATCAAATAAATCTGATGGAAATGTAGAGCTACAAGATATATCTATAGGATCTATAGCACTAACAGCTAAAGCAGTCTTAGCAAAGAAAGAAGGTGTAGTTAATTCTCCAGGTCTTGATAATATAACATTCTCACCTGATATTAATGCTAATCTATTACGGAAGAATAGTACTCTATTTATTTTCTTACCAACAAAAGAAGGTAAAGCATTTGTATTATCATCACCTACTGTACGATCTGCCCATGTATACTTTTTAATTAAGAAGTCTCCATCTGCTTGACGTTGTAATACATGAGGCATGGTGGTTGCATCTATACTCTTTACTATACCTGGAGCAGGACATTCTACCCATGTACCAGGACCATCAAGACCATCATTACCTTCGAATTTAAGATAGTAATCATCATCATCTGAACTAGCAGAGTTAGCTATTTTAACTATAAAACCATCATTACATTGAGTAGGTAAATCTTGAACATCATTAAGAGTACTATGCATTACCCTCATTAAGTCCCTTTCAGGTATTTCTATACTGAATGGTATACTATTTGAAAATATATAAATACCGTTACCAATAATTCTCTTACTTAAACCAGTATTTTGAGCAGTCAGTTCTTGCCTTATGCCTCCTAGTATTGTATCAACAGTTACAGCTGTATCTGCATCAAAAGGAGTAGGTTTAGGTCGAATAAGTCCTCTTCCAGTAACACCGCTTAAACTAGCCTTAACTTCAGTAGTTTCAGTATCTTTTACTTGTATTTCATAAGTAACTTTATCACTATTAGTAGGTCCAGTACCTGCACCACCTTTAGCTGTAGTCATTTTAACTTCTACTTTATCTCCAAAACTCCAATCCTCACCACCATGTAATAAGTCTACTTTTACACTATAAGTACAAGCATAATCTCCACTATCTATATCGTCACTGGTACTTATTTGGCTATTCTGGCCTAATGTAGTTATTCTAAATATTAAATTCTTTACAGCATCATCCGCATAAGTAGTACCAGAACCGCTTTTAACACTTATTACAGGTAAACCATCTCCAGCAGTTACATCGAAAACTTGAGTACCTATACCTCTACAAGTACCAGTATCACCACCTATCGCTAAATCATCAGCTATTTTTCTTATATGGGTAGCTCTTTTTAGAGATGTTTTATTATCCTCTGAATCAAATATATTTAAACCATATTGTCTACCATTCTCTGTTCTTAATAATTCTACATAAGCCTCATTAGTATGAGATGAATTAGGAGTCGTACCTGTAGTAGCTACAACTTTACTTCTATTATTTATAAAGGTAGTATCATTAATAGTTAATGCTTGTAAATCTTCTGTACCACCAGGTTTGACAAATGTACATGCTGTACTACCAATAGTACCACTAGCTGTATCTGTTAAAGTAAAAGTAGTAGCACCTGTTCTAGTTATTGTATACTTTCCATCAGTAGCAGCACCTGTAAAGTACATTCTAACAATATCACCAGTAGATAAACCATGATCATCGTCTGCTGTAACAGTCACAGTAGTACCTGATCTAGTATAGTCACCTTCAAATTCAGTTTTCAAGTAAGAAGTTATAGATGTGTGATTAGAATTACCTGAATCATATGCACTGTTATCTGTATGATACCATACATTCTTTTCAGTACCATCATTACAGCTCCATATCCTAACCTTACCATCATTAGCTATCTGTCCTATATATGATCCTTCTGTTTCATCTCTGTAATAATGGAACCAAGAACCACCAGCCTGTACGTTAGCTATTGGTGCAGTTCCTATACGTTTAGCTCCAGGTCTTTTATATAAACCTTCAACTACATCAGGTATACCATTAACTATATCTTTTACTTGACCAGGGAACTTCTTTAGATCTGGTTGTTGAGATATACCAGCAAAGTAATTATCTACTGTTTGAGTTACTGAAGCCATTATCTTCCTAGTGACCTCCAAGGTTGATATCCATTATAAGTACTATCTTCAGGTAGACCAAACATAGTATGGTTCCCTTGATTACATTCGTACTCCATAATAGCAGCTCTAGATAAAGCTTCTTGTTGAGCTAATAGTTGAGCTAATTGTGGATTACCTACTAACTGTGTAGCAGCTCTGACTGCAGCTTTATAGATTATATATCTTTTAAATACTTCAGGTAGATCTTCATAACTAATTAATCTAACTATATCTAAATCTATACCATTTGTTAGTTCATCCCAGTCATCTGTATGATCATACTTATCATATAGATAACCATTTCTTTTAACTACATCATAGTTTCTTTTAGACCAACCATCAGTAACATCCATCTTCAAGATATCATTACCTATAGCTATTTTCTTTGCACCATCTACATCTTCAGGTATATATTTAACATGTCTTTCTGTATTGAAATGCCAGCCTTCAGCTTGTAAGTCTACGTTAGCATCTCTCAATAAATTATAAATGAATCCTATTTCTGGATTAGTCTTATTAATACTTGTTACTGGGGATTGACCAATTGCTCCCAAGATAGCATTTACAGCGGAGAGTTCGGTCTCGTTATCAATTGTCGTGGAAGCCATAAAATTATATAAAGAAAAAAGGGGAGTTCTCACGCTCCCCTATGTACGTTACCATGCAGCAGGTGCTGTATCTGTTCCAGCGAACAGTTCAACAGCGGCAGCAGGGTTAAGATAGTCAGCTCCCATTGCGAGCCTTCCTAATATAACATCTCCTTGGTAGATGACTGATACATCTCCTGATGTTACTTGGACTTGAGGTCCAATTGCTTCAACAACACCTGCAGCTTCCTTCTGGAAGATAAGTCCACAGCTGTTCTCAAAGTCAGAGGTACCGTTACCGTAGTTGTTTACAGTCTCAGTCCTCTCGTCAAGCATTTCTACTTCAACGAAGTCACCTTTGTTACCTGGATCAGCAACACCTGGGTTAGTACCAGAAACTGAACCAAACTTAGTACCAAATCTTCCGAAGTAAGGAATGTTCATTGACTTGTAAATCTTGATACCAGCAATCTCATAAACACCCTTACCTGATTGTAGGGCATCTCCTTGCTCGTCTCTGTTTACTAAGTAAGCACCAATACCAGATCCATCTAGACCCTTAATAAGAGCATAGTACTGTCTTGGGTTTAGTACACCTACACGACCTTCAGTAGGTACACCCTTCTCATCTAATGCAGCGGCTGCATCATAGAATGCAGTTACTAGATCATCTGGTGAAATAGCTTTAGTTGCATTAGTACCAGAAGCACCAACTTGAATCTGTGTTCCACCTGGCTCTTTGAAGTTTGTCTTCGTGATAGGTGAGGCTTTACGTGCAGCCCTTGTGATCTGTCTGAAGATCTTACGGTCATAGTTCTCAGCTAGAGCATAACCAATCTTCTTAGATATTTCTCCTCTCAAATCGTAATGAGCCAATGTCTCATCTAGCTCGTATACGAATGCTGAACTGATAAGTAGATCATCAACTGTGATGGTCTTCTCAGCTACTGGAGGTGCATTGTCACTGTTACCTAAGATGGACTGACCTGGAGTATGGTACTCACTATTGGTACGACCTGTATAGATGAACTGTAAACTCTTACCGTTCTTAAGAGTTCTCTTTGTGACTAGATCCCTTGCAATTGTATTGCGTTGGAATCCTTTGAACATCTCTCCACTAAACAATTTAAGGAAGAGTGCTCTACGTTCTGTTGTTGTAAAGGTAGAACCTGCCCTTGTCGCATTATCTGCACCTGGAGCTGTAAGCGAGGTGAGTAATGACGAATTTTGATGTGCCATTATTATGGATAAAATTTATATTAACTTTCTTCAGCTGAAATTTTTTGATCATTTGTTGTGGTCTATCCCACCGTCTAGACGGCTAATGGTATCCTCCGTAGAGGGCAAAAGCCAATTAGTCAGAGATCCGACACTGAGGTGTCTCTGACCTGTGGTAGTTTAAGTGCATACTTTCTACCATAATAAAAAAGGCCAGTAGTCCGAAGACCACTAGCCATAACTCGTTGAATTTAAGAGTCACCTAATAAGGCTTCCTCCAATGAGTTGTAATCTGTCTCATCTTCCTTTGGAGGTTCATGCTCCTCTGGTTTGTTATGATGAGATTCAGGTTCGGGTGACAGCGATGTAACAAAAGCTGTCATCCCTGCTGTTTGATGAGCCATCAATTTACTTTGTAGTTTTGGTGTACTCAACGCCACGATATACGTAAGTTACTGTCATGTGTAAAATCCATATACCAAGCCCCGTTCCATGCTTGGGTGTCATGCGTCCCTGATTGAAAGGGATGAACGGACGTTGATTTAAACGACTGGCGTTGCTTCTATAGCTGCCAAGTCGAGAGGGAAATTGTGTGCATTTCTTTCATGCATTACTTCCATACCTAGATTAGCACGGTTTAATACATCTGCCCAAGTAGGGACAACCCTACCACCGGTGGCTAACACGGACTGGTTGAAGTTGAATCCGTTGA
>VTLG01014908.1_pt1 | contig 22009 bp, 29 predicted proteins | sample 4694571 | NCBI WGS metagenome assembly VTLG01 (sample SAMN12604809, study PRJNA352737) | marine metagenome | biome: ENVO:00000447; feature: ENVO:00000209|ENVO:00000569|ENVO:01000036; material: ENVO:00002151; isolation source: viral sequences binned using virsorter ... | reverse complement strand
ATCAATGGAGCAGAAGTTGTAAAAACAGATCCTATTACTGGTAAAGAGATTGGCCCTGATGGGAGGTTGACATGATGACAGGAGATTTTTCAGGCGATCTTTCTATTGATGCAAGGCAGGAAACTCGTATTGTCTGCACAGAGATGAAACTCAAACGAGCAGAGGAAAAAATAGGTGATTTAGAGGACAGAGTAAGATTATTAGAGAAAAGGGTATTCCAAGCTGCCGCAGTTGTTAGTGCTGCTCTGGCATTATTAGGATTATTAGCCCAAATTAGTAAGGCTTACTTATGAAGAAACTTTTCTTGCTGCTATTTTTAGCGGCCCCTTCTGCTTACGCAGACATGACACATAACATCACAACTTCAACTCAGTTGACAGTTAATGGAGCCTATACAGATTCAAATCGTATAGGTAGTACTTACGCAGTATCAGGTTCCAATATAAAAGTTGCGACTGATGCTCATTTCGGCAAGCTAACTGCGGGTACTGCTACAACAGCAGCAACACTTGATGTTGGAGCGTATGACGTGAACACTGCTGGTGCAGCTTTTTCTTTCTCGGAAAGTTGGACTCAAGGTGATGCAACAAATCCAATAGGTTCAGGTGTTGATGTTACTTCAGGTGTGGTGGCTGACATGCCAGCTTACGGTGAGGTCTTAACGATGTCAGGAGGCGTCGCTGGTGACTTAGCTGGAACAATTACATCTGCTGGAGTTGTAACTCTAGTAGCGGGAGGAGCGAACACAAGTGCTATTGGTTCTGTCGTGACCAGCTTGACCGTGAAATGATGCATTTACCAATAATAATTGCAATTTTAGGAGTCATTATTGTTGCTGCATTTAATTATTATATGTGGCGATATTACACGGATATATATAAATAATGAAAAGATATTTGCTACTGTTATTAATATTAAATACCCCTTACACTCTAGCTGTGCCAGTGGTTCCCAACTTCTCTAGCGGAACCATGTCAGCGACCACTCGCACCACTCAAAATGTTACTGAAACTATTGTCTCTACTGACTTTAACACTGGGCATACTTATTCGATCAATGGAACGAATATTGCTATTGATGGTGCGACCCTTGCACCGCCGCCAAGTGAAACAGTCGAAACGATTAACGGAGTAAGTTATACATGGACAGGTGCAGATCTAACAAACAAACCCAACGTCACGATTGCCAATCCAGGTCAAAGTTTTCAATACGTAGAAGCCTATGTTGGGCCTGGTTTGCAAAACATAACGACCATAAATCGCAGCACAGTTTTAGAATCAGTCACCGAAACTACGTCAGTATTCTCGCAATAATTGGATTAATATTTCCGTCTAAAGTACTAGCCAATAACTCACAGACTGCTGCTCCCGTGGCGAATACGTCAGCCAGTCTGACCAATATGGCAATACAGACATTGAATGGAAACCTAATACAGAACCAATACGGTGGTGGAGTGGTTTGTCAGGGGCCAATGCTTACATTTTCTCCCTTCATTACTGACTCACATACGTTCCAAAAACCTAGAGAATATTTATATGATGCACCAGTTTATGATGATGATGGAAATATTATTTATCACCAACAAACAAGAACAGGACAGAAGGATAATTTCTCACTTAATGTTGGTGCTAGTTTAACTTTTTCAATGCCACTTGATCAAAGATTTCAACGTACTTGTTTGAAAAATGCAAAGCTACAAGGAGAACATCAACAGCAACTAATTGATAATAAAAAACTAGATTGGCACATTGCAAGATTACGTGAATGTGGAAAATTACGTCTAGCTGGAATTGAGTTTGCTGCTGATTCTCCTTACTTCCATCTCTGTGAAGATGTTGTTGTTAAACCTAGAATGGGTCAAGTCTTGCCACACCGACATCTTATTTCTTCTCCTTCAAAGGAGGTAAACCCCGTTTCTCACGATAAGAATTAGTTCTTTTTTCTGATAAGTTTGGTCGTTTTATTTTCTTACCTAAAGCCTTCTTTACTCTGTTTACCATCTGTTTAATTATGGGCTTGACGGCCTTCAGCATTATGGGTGTAGAGAGTGCTGCTGTAGTGGCTACGAGCGTTATTCCTCCCGTTTTCACCACTTGCGGGACAGTAGGTATCGCATCAATTATCTGTTGTTGAACATTTAATTTTTTATATCTAGTTACACAACGGTTTCCTACTAATTCATACTTGATAATTTGTTTAGTTCCTTCTTCTACTTTTGTCCCAACTTCAGGCGCACCATCAGGAGGACAATCTTCAGGCTGTGCTTTTGGCACTTCTGCTGCTGGAGGTATTTCTGGCTCTTTGTGTCTTTGCTGCTCTTCCTCGCTAATAGGCACAACCCTTAAAGGTTCATAATTAATCGGCTCATAACTTGGTGTCTGGGCAGGACACAAAATTAAATTATGTTTTGGATCGTTATCGATCAGGGCATCATTCTCACCACTACGCCTTGCTTTAACACAAGGCATTTCAATCACTGGAAACCCTAAAGGAACACTTACTGGTACGTTCGGAGGATTAACGATAGGTACATTGATCACATAAGTATTAATAGGTGTAACCCCTATGGGATCTACACCAATCTCAGGAATCAAAACTTAGGCAAGCCAAATGCTTTCTTTTCTTCGTTCTCTTGCTGTGCAGGACTTAACGCTCCAGTAGGTAAAGCAGGGCCAGATAATCCAGGCAATTTAATTGCACCCATTACCTTTTCCATTGCCTTGTCTTGAAGCATCTTCTGGTTGTCCTCGTTGGTGATCCAGAGATACCCGAAAATTCCACCACCAGTTATACCTGCCACAAGAAGAAAGGCTAGTACACTAATAATGTTAAAAATACGTTGCATGGTAAAAGAAACTATTTTAAAAGCTATAACTCACACTAGCTTAGTTGTGGTTATTGGGCTGCTTCCTCTACTTCCTCTATATCTTTTGCTTCAGAGCTACTCTTCTCATCTTCCTGAAGAAGCAACGTTGCAAATTGTAAAGCACCGTTAATAAGCTTGATTTGATTATCTGTCTCAGTCAAAAGACTCTGAGCCTGTATCTTCTTTTCTGTTGCTTTCTGAAGGTCAGCTTTTAATCCTTCAGCATAAGACTTAACTGATTCAGTTGAAATAGTCATAGAGTAGTATTTTATTAAAGTATAGTCCAGTATTCACCACTTCCAATAGTGACGGTTACTCCACTATCAATCGTAATCGGACCAGCCGTCATTGCGTTTTTGCCATTTGTAATTGTGTAGTTTGAAGTCACATTCTGATTGTTCTCCCAAAAGATTCCATCATTTGCCGAAGCCGAGGTTAAATATCCAGCACCATTTGTAAGTTGATTATTATTAGTCGGTATTGTTGGTGTATTTGTAAAATTATTGTAGTTAAGATAATCGGCTCCAGTAGAACCATCTAATAAATCGGCATCAAGTCCCGAACCAGAACCATCAACTGTTTTGATTAATGTAAGAATTTCCGAGGCAGACTGATCAGCAGTAGCTCCAGATTCTATTCCGTCAAGTTTTGAACCATCAGAAGCTAGGTCACGACCATCGACTGTTCCTGAAGCTGTTATGTTTCCAGAAAAATTACCAGTAACCGCATAAAAATTAGCCCATCTAAGACTTGCAGATCCGAGTCCATAATCATTAGTTGTAGCAGGTGTTAATCGGCCTGTTAATGTTGCCCCGTCATTCGATGTAGCAAATCGAGCATTACTATTATGATGTAAGGTAACCGCACCACCCTCTATTGCACTAAGCATAGTGTTGGTAGAGGTATCCTGAATATAAAAATCATCAGCCAAAACAATTAGCGATCCACTGCCAGCTTCCTTGATATAAGAATGATTATTTGAGGATTGATGATAAAGTTCTAAGTCACCACCACCTGCACCGATTTTTATTTTTAGATCATCTCCCATGAGGAGATGACCAGTTAAAGTTCCGCCAGCTAAAGGTAACTTGTTTGTTATTGCGGCATTTGATGATGTTATATATCCTGCACCGTTTGTAAGTTGATTATTATTTGTGACATTAGTTGCTGATGACGCAATTCCATCAAGCTTAGATTTCAGCGTATTAGTAAAGTTATTCTGAGTTAATCCACCATCACCGACTGTTAAGTTCCCTCCATGATAAACCGTGTAAAGGTTTCCACCGACATCTAGATCCAGTTGACCGCCAAGTTGCTTCCTAAGATCCCAATTTGCCCAAGCACCATCTAAGAACCCGACATAAGAACCCGTTCCATATAATTGATATTTAAAAGTACCAGCCGAATCGGTTCCTAAAATTCCTTGTGCACCTGTTGCGCCTGTCCCTTGTATCCTTAAGTCGTTGGTGTTGTAACTATCAAGTTTAAAAGCATTTCCACCTGTCTTTACACTCCCAAATTGAACGTCGGAACTTGTCCCTAGATGTTGCCCATCACAAGTATCAGCGTCTAATCCTGAACCTGCTCCATCTACCGTTTTGATTAATGTAAGAATTTCTGAAGCTGACTGATCGGCAGTGGCTCCACTCTCTATTCCATCAAGTTTTGAACCGTCTGTAGATAAATCTCTTCCATCAAAAGTTTGTGATCCTGAACATGTGATATTTCCTGTTATTTGACCACCAGCTAAGGGTAATTTTGTTGCAAGACTATTAGTAACTGTTGTACTAAATGCTGCGTCATCTGCCATTGCAGCCGCTAATTCATTTAGCGTATCAAGTGCTGCTGGTGCGCCATTTATAAGATTGCTAATCGCTGTGTCTGTATAGGCTGTCGTTGCTATTTTTGTTGAATTATCTCCTGCACTTTGAGTTATTGCAACAACACCGTCAAGAATTGATCCATTACTGGTTGAGATACTGTTATGTGCTGTATTTAGAGCCGCAATATCTACTCCATCAACTGTTCCTGATACTCCTATATTTCCTGTTACAGAAACACCATAATTATGTGCTTGAAACCTAATAGAACCATTAGTTTTTAAAGATATTTCATCATTAGCCGTGAAATGTACAAGCGTATTTGTATCCCCCTCATGTAATAACGCACCAGCAGTAATAATGTCGTCACAAGTTATAGAACCGTCAACATCCATTGCGGACGTAAAGTTAGGAGAAATCTTTGATCCTGCTATCGCTGCGCTTGAATTAATTTTTGCATTGACAATTGAATCATCTCCTATTCGTGCCGCAGGAATAGTCCCAGAAGTTAAATTACTTGCACTTAAAGCAGTTAGGTCAACAGCAGCCCAAGTTAAGCCGCCTGTATTTCCACTTTGAGCCGATAAAAAATATCCATTAGTCGGACTATTACTTACGTTTAACTTTGCTTCACTAACAACATTATCAAGAATTTTACTGGCATTAACCGCCCCGTTATTAATAATCGCAGTCGTAACTACACCGTTATCTAAAGACCAAGTTGCACCCGAATTTGAAACAGTTATATCACCTTTGTCTCCATCATCAATTCCCCCACCACTTACTTCTGCAACGGTACCATTATCCTTCTTTAAGAAGATTTTACCGTTATCAGTCCTTACCGCTAACTCCCCTAAAACTAAATCACTAGCACTTGGATCGCTGCCACTTGCGTTCTTGAGTTTAATTGTGACTGCCATTTGTCATTCCTCCTAGTGTTTGATTTGTTTTAGTATGTTCCTCCGTTTACATCAAAGCCTGAAACTGATCCATTCTCTAAGAATGTGACCAGATCAGATAAAGCAACTTGAACCATTGTGCCATTATCGTTCATTACTAATCGGTCTGCGGCAGCAAGAGTTGTTGAAGTTGCAGACGTTCCACCATCACAACATGTATTTAATTCAGTTGCGGTGGCTGTAACACCATCAAGAATATTCAACTCTGCGGCTGTAGAAGTAACACCATCAAGAATGTTTAATTCAGAAGTCGTTACTGTCGCACCGTCTAATATTGCAACTTCTGTTGAGGTTAAAGCCGCTAACGCTGAAGCAGCTCCAGATTGACAACCTGACAAAGTATCAAGATCAGCATCATAAGCCTGTACGTTTGTACCTATTGCTAGTCCTAGAGAAGTCCTGGCTGTAGCTCCATTCTCTATGACGAAATTAGATCCATTACCAACAATAAATCCACTATCAGAAGGTGTAAGACCGGCTACATCTGCTAATTGTGCGTCATAAGCTTGAACATCTGAACCAATAGCAACTCCAAGAGCTGTCCTTGCTGCGCTCGCTGATGTTGCACCTGTTCCTCCATCTCCAATCGCAAGCGTTCCAGTGATTGAACTAGCGTCTAGTTTAACCGCCAATTCTCCTGACTCAATAACAACACCACCATTGCTCTTCAAATCGGCAGATATTGAATTGCCTGACTTCTGAAGACCATCACCTGCTGTTATCTGGCCTGCACCTGAGAACTGAGCAAATGTAAGGTTATTTGTTCCTACAACTGCTGAACCTTTGTCAGAAGTACAGACAAAACCATTCTCTGCATTAGCTGTTCCTTCTTCTATAAATGTAAACGCTCCAGCAGCATCAACCCCTGTAGCTAGATCGTCTGCTCTTGTCCAACTTCCACCACTGACAACCTTGTAAATACCATTTTGAGATGCTGTTGATTGTCCTGCTACAAGAACACGATCATTAGCTACAACAGAAACACCATCTATATCCTGAACTCCACTGAGAGTTATGTTCGAGGTGGCAACAACAACACAAGAATCTTTTATATCAAGACCCTGTGCGACTCCATCTACATAACCCTTATTTGCAGCATCATTATCAGCAGTACAATCAGCAAGGTTTGTGATCTTTTGACTATTAGCAGAAACAGCAGCCGTTGGAGCTGCCATCTGATCTAACCTATTTACCTGAACACCTGTATCAAAATCAGATATTTTTGTATGAGCTATTGATGGAATATCAGCAGCTACTAAGGCTCTAAATGTTGGAGCTGCTGCACTTCCTGTGGTTGGCCCACTAAGAATTGTATTCGCTGTTCTTGTATCTGTTTTATTGAAATACGCTCCAGAACCTCCAACTGTGATAATTGAAGTCGCTTCTGGTGGTGTACTTCCATCATCACCAAAACCGTAATACAGTTTTAAATCATTTTCGTTGAACGCTAACTCTGAAGGCAACAGACTTGATGGTGCGCCCGCCGAACCACTAGCAGCTCTTTTCTTGATTCTGATCGTGTTAGCCACTAGAAGTTACCCCCGTTTGTAAGTGAGCTTGTTGTCCAAGTTGCGTCAGCTTTAAGACTTGACGATGTACTGTCATAATAAACTATAGATTTGTTAATAGCATCATCTACGTTTATTTCATCAGCCGCACTCGCTCCTTGCGGGCCTTGAGTTGCCACCGTAATGATTGAACTGTTGTCCTCGTTAACAGTTACGGTATTTTTATTGGTTGTAATGTTTACGCTAGTCATGCAGTGTATCCTTCATCCATATAAATAGTACCTTCTATCCAGTATTCTTTCAGCCCCGAACCGTTAGTTAATAACACATCATATTTATATTCATCTAAAGTAAGTAATGCTGTTTGAGTATCTGTCAGCTTCCAATCAAAAGTTCCACCTGTTGCACTTGTAACTGTACAAGTTACATCTGCTGCTTTAGTCGTCCTTTCAGTATTCCAAACCTGAGAAGCTAAAGTGTAGCCCGTCAGGTTTACTGCTGCATTATTTGAATCCTTTAACGTCACAGAAACATTATGATCCGATCTCCTCTGGATCGTCATGTCATACGTGCCAGGTGCAATAGCCATTTTTAACTATATGGACTTGTACCTAGAATAGCGGTATTCCACTGACTTTTTAAAGCAGCAGTATCAGAAGCCGAAGCAATAGCTGAATCTGCAGGAGCATCTCTTAATGCTTGCTTCTTAGCAACAATGGCTGAAGTGTCAGCACTTGTTTCTTGTGCTTTTTGAAATTCAACATCCAGATCTGCAAGCTTAGAAACTCTTGCATTTCTGATATTTCTTTTGTGAATTTCTCTGGCTTTCGCCATATCAATTCCAAATCCCATATCAATTAAGGAGTAAATGTCCAAGAATCACGGAAAGACCTATCTGTAGGAATTGCCGATTTGTCTACAATTGTAGCGGTCTTCCCAGCAGGAACATCTTTTTCTTTTATTTGTTCAACTGTTAAACCACAGTTGTCAGTAGGAACAAGAACACAGACGTTCCCATCATCATCTGTGTAAACAATTCTCTTATCGGAATTAGCCATGAAATCTCCTCTTTAGGATACAGATTACTCTACTGTTCGCCAAAGAAAGCGACACAGTTTCTTTCACAATCATAGAGCCCTCCGTTTGGTTGCCAACCTGTGCAGACTCTCGCTTGGCTCGTACTCCACTCTTGATAACTATTACCTAAAACTATTGGTACAGCATCCGCTGTTTGACTTTCTCTATTAGTAACACCAGTCATTACATAATTAGTATTAGCCCAGTTAGTACTGAAATTAACCGTAAAACGACCTGCGCCGTTATCACCTATAGAAGAAACACCATAACTATCTAAAACAGCAGGTGTTTTTTGATTATAAGAAACCCATGCTTTGCATCGACCATTTACTATTTCCGCAGGAGTAGAACCATTAGTTCCTCCTGTGTCTGCGATTGTTGCGACTTTTAGTGTTGACATGTTAGTTACCTAGCCCATTGAATCATTACATGGTCAGTATCATAAAGCTGATTATTTGTAGATAGCTCAGTCTTAACGCTTGTCGAGGCTGCTAGTTGTGCATTGTTACTAACAGTTGAGTCTGTAGCCATAAATCCAATCAGTCGCATCGTATCCCTAGTCGTACCAGCCGTTGAGCCAGTGCCAGTCCAAGAGTAATTCGCATCGACAAAAGCAGTTGTAAAGTTGAATTTATAATGTCCAGTGCCAACATCAGTAACACTAGATATGTTAAAACTTGCATCCACTTGATTGTTATAACCGTCAAAATGAACCCAAGCTCTGATTAATTGACCGACTTCTGTCCCTGAACTGTTATGAAAATTAGAGGGATCTGAGTCTGCACTCTTGATGGTGGCGACAGATAATGTACTCATGGTTTTGGATTGTCCGACTTAACTTTAGCAACATGGTCTTTCCATGTCGTTGTTCCATTTACAGCGTCCCAATATTGCATGTCCAACTGATCAACTATAGAGGCATAAGCGTTCATTCTATCCATCTTATAGTTTAATTTGTTTAGCTCAACTCTTGCTGCATCAACTTTTGATTGATCTACATCTATCACATTATTGCTTGCATCAAAGATGCCAGTCCCATCATTAATAGTTACAGCACTTGGATATGCCTTCCTAATTGCGTCGTGATCTAAAGTCATAATTAAGATGCTAACTCGATTACAGTCAAACTACTACTGGTATGCCAGTCATTATAGACTCGGCGATTGCAGTAACAAGTGAAAGAAGAACTTGCACTTTTGAATTGAGCTTTATAGAGAATATTAGCCGTGGTGTTTGGACTGTCTAAGTAAGTAACAGTTCCGCAGTTTGTTTCAAAAGTACTGTTCTGACCCGATACATGTAGGAATCCATTTTGACCTTCTCCATTAGGAGACGATGTTGAGTTTCCTATTGGTGTAGTCGTTCCAGAAATAACTTTAACAAGTCGGCCCATTCCGTCATATCCACCTGTGTTGTTGAAACAGAGATTGAGAGTCGCCGTAATAAGAAACTTGCTCGAAGAACTTGCAGGAGTAACTGTTATATCTAAATTTGAAACATCAACAAAACTTGTACTTGTCGTGCTGCTAGTGTCAGCCTTCAAGTCGTTCCAGACATTTAATATCTTTCCTAAAGTTGTTGATGCCGTGGGGAGGGTGACTGTTATATCTGACCCACTGGTCGAACTAGGAGGAGAAAGAGAAACAGAGCCGCCTCCACTTGACGGGATTAATTTAATTGCACTCATAAGTTAAACGATAGTCCAAGTTTCACCAGTTCCGATAGTAACTGTTACGCCTGAGTTTATAGTAATTGGACCGAAACTGCCAGCATTTTGATTATTCGTGATCGTGTAGTCTGCTGTGACAGTTTTACCGTTCTCATAAAAAACTGCATCAACAGATCCACCTGTTGCAGCTCCAGAGTTTGCCCACGTAAGAGTACCCGAACCATCAGTAACCATAGCTTGTCCTGTTGAGCCGTCGGTTGCTGGAAGGGTTAATGTGACGTTTGAACTAATAGCAGCAGGAGCTTGAAGGGCAATATAATTAGACCCGTTTCCCGTGGCCTCACTGAATCTAAGATCAGCTTGATTCTCTAAAACCAAATCAGGGACAAGACTTAAAGACGTACTGCTTAAAGAAAATCTTCTTGTGCCACCTGTTGCAATATCTAATTGATTGGCTGTTGAACTATATATTCCCGTGTCTGTATCATCAGAAAAAACAAGAGCAGGAAGACTTGCGCTTGCATCAGGCAAACCAACCGGTTCGGTTGTTGTTATCGCTGAACTTGAAACTGTTAATCGTAATGTCCCGGCACAGCTAATGCCGATCTGATCGGAACCTGGGCTATATAAACCTGTGTTTGCATCGTCAGAGGGTTGGATACTAGGACTGGCTGCCGAACCATCAGGTATCAAAACAGTTCCATCATCTTTTCTTAGTGAAACCCAAGCTGAACTCTGATTTTGCCTTTTAAAAATATGATTAGTTGTATCCATCCAAGGCGAACCCTCGGTTAACTGAGCCGTTGGAGCTGAACCATTACTATTTGAAGAATTTAAAGCTCTTAGTGCATCTTGAAGATCATTTCTTACGGCACTTCCAGAAGCATTGTCAATTGTGTAATCGTGAATGGGACTCATTGTTCTATTTCTTTTCTACAGTTTAAGCTCTTTTCCCATAGCCTACAGCAGACCAGTAGAAACTTCGATTAACAGCACTGTTGGAAGAATCCTTGAATACAACTGTAAACCCAGTAGCAGAAACAGCAGTTACGTTGTAATAATCCCCACTAGCCATGTTTTGAGCAACAATCCCGATGCTCGGTAACTGTGAATCTGCCGCCACATCTGTTCCACTAAGTCCTGTGAAGAAGGCATTACTAAATGTAATTGTTGAACTACCAGAACCTCCGGTAGCAACGAGAGAACCACTGTTTTCTGTTCTTTGATCTAAAGAAGCCAGATAACCTAATTGATCAACCAGAATATTTTGATCGGTTGAAGCACTTGTTAGATCAGTTTTAAATTGAAATCCTCGACCACTAAATGTTCCATTTGCACAAGGAGTCCAGCTACTCCAAGTAGGTGATCCACTTGGATCATCAGTTGTTGTCCTGATTCTCAATGCAGCATTAACACTATCAATAACACCGCCATCCCAATCTGTTCTTGCGTTTACATCAGGCCAATTATCCATTAAATCATTTTCAAAATTTCCTCTAGTTACGAAATAACGAGCAAGATCAAGCGCATAAGTATGACCTAAATCAAGAACAGAAGCAAAAATATAAGACCCTGATGCACTTACATCTCCACCTGAAACAGTAAGTTCCAAAGCATCAGCAGATGCGTCATAAACCGTGTTAGTTTTTGAACCGCTAAATGGCGTAGGACTAATCTGATCATCTCTTTGATTCTTAACAAGTAACGTTTGATTCTTCTCAGCTAATGTGATAATTACGCTTGCTTCATTTGTACTTTGTATCCCAGAAGAATCAGCAAACTTAACAAGTATTTCTCCTGAAACCTTTGGTATAACTGCCTCTGTTGCGTTTCCTGCTTTCGCATCAATCAAATCAACAGAATTACTCCACGTTCCACTGCCATCAGTCAAAGAAGAATGTCTAATAAATATTTTACCCCCTACTTTTACATCTAAATCGACAGATTGATCCCATCTCAATCTTCCTGAGTTTTGATTGATGGATTCAAAAGTTAAGTTTTGAACGTCACCCGGAGGAGCTTCTTTTCCCTCAAGGGCAAAGACTCCTGAAACGGTAGAGCTTCCTTTTCCTTGAAAGTTTAACGCTTGAACTTTTACCTCTATATTTCCCGCTTGTAGATTTTCTATATCAATAGAAGGACTTTGAGTTAACACTGTTTGCCAGTTCCCAAAAGAAGTTCCATCAGCAGAAAAACGATGGGCAACGCTGTATGTACTGGGTGGTCCTCCAGTCGTAGGAGCAGCCCATGAAACACCAAAACCAACAAAAACGCCTTGACCTCTTTGATATAAGAATTGCTCTCCTGTTAAATCTGAAACTGATCCAGGGGGATCGTTTAAATCAGAAATATCTCGCTGCTCTACCTTTAAATTATTTTCTACCGCATCATAAATAGTCGAATTATATTCAAGCGCACTAACGGAATAGATACCTTGACCTGCTTCTACTACCGAAAGAACACTGTATTGCTGTGACTGCATCCCTGTAGTTTGAATGAGCCAAACTTGTCCTGCTTCGGGGACTTCGCTAAAGCTATTTTGGACATCTATTGTCCTCGCCGTAAGAGCTTCGATCCCTGTGATTGTTCTTGTATCCACTAACCCTGTAGCCTGTAAAACAGATATAGTTGGCGACTCAGACATATCAATCGTACTCAAATCAGTATCATCATCAACAGTGATCGTATTGCTTGTCGCAGACTGAATCCTTCCGAATCTTCTTCTTCCCGTTTTACCTGGATCAGCAATATCTATAACCATTCCTGGTCTAAGAATTATCCCTGAAGAGATGTCAACACTAAATGTGACCGTCTGAGTTAAGTTCTGTTCACTTAGCAGCATCCATTTTCCTAATCTCCTTGCTTGTCCTTGTGAGTAGCAACCTAAAGCTTGTACTTGTGTTGGAATGATTCCATATTTAGCAATCGCATCAGCGTCTTCTACATATTCAATTTTCGTCGCACCTAATCCGTCGTAATCTTGATAGCCAACAGAAACAACTGTATGCCTTACTTTCTGTGAACTCCCTTCATACTGAAATGAACCATCGACAACATTGCTAGGACCAAGTAAATACTGAGAATCTCTAGGCTTGTCACATAAGGTAACTAACGATCCAGCACTGTAATAACTCATCCCTCTGAAGAGGGCTGTCATAGATTGGATCGCACTATAAACTTCTGCTTTTGAGTTGATTAACATATTGCAGGAGAACCTTGGCTCTGTCCCTCCTCTTCCATCTGATACCAATTCATTGCAGTATTGACTGATCTTGTAAAAATCAAAAGCGTCTAAACTGCTGGCAGGAATAGAACAGCCATATCTTGTGTTAGTAAGTAAATCCCAGAAACACCAAGCAGGATCATTCGTCCATTGAAGGTTATTAACTGTTCCATTGAACAAACCTGAATAAGTAACCCTTCCAATATGCGTGTTGGTATCAACTGAGGCATTATGAGGAATATTTACTTTTAAACCCCTTATTAAATACTTTCTCTGTGGAATATTATTAAAAGAAGATGCGTCAAAACGCAGATACATCAAAGCAGAGTTTGGATAAGATAATTTCTCATCAGATATTTTTGTATAACTTTCCCACCGAAATTCACTTACATTTTTATTAGTTGAATCATCTGAAATCCTTACAAGCTTCACTTGAATAGGCCAGTTACTTGATCCTCCACTTTGACCGTTCCATTGATTTGGCGTTATTAGATAGTCTCTCTTATATGTAGAACTTGATTTACCTGAAACAGTATCACTCTTTATGTTCTGAAAACTTGCACCATTATAAGCAAGATGGATTTGTAAATTAACACTGTTATGAACAATATCTCCGTCATCCTCTAGTAATTGCAAGGCAGCAAATGAAATTGTAATCCTGATCCTGTCAATGCTTGTGCTATTCGTTCCATCTCCTATCTGTTGAGTAGCACCTGCTGGAGGGTTGGTCTTTGTAACGACAACATTAACGCCTTCTTCTACAGTTATTCCTTCTATATCAGGAATATAACTCTGCCCCTGAGTGCCTAATCTATTATGGATAACAGAGTACGAACCAGTAGCAAAACGATTCTCTCCTGCCGTATTTTGAATCGGGGTTCCATCTAAAAAAATACTATTTAAAGGGTAAGTCTGATTATCTAATCCTTGTATTGGACCTTCGGCTATCAGATCTAAAACTTTGGCATGTTGTACCGACTGAAGAGAATCATCTGCTTCAGTAGGAGTTCTCGCACTACCACCGCCGCCGCCACCACCGCCTTTTCCTCCTCCTCCAGCTCCTCGAATTAAAGTCATGTTAAGCAGTTTGATAGGTGTCTAAACCAACAGAGATTGCAGCACTTCCAACATATAACCGTCCATAACAAATGGGTACCGGAACGCCTTGATCTATCGTATTCGTAACCCCTCCAAAACCAAAACTTTCATTCTTTTTTGCATCTTTGGGTAGCTTTGGTTGAGGAGATAACATTGTCGCTATTCCACCTAACGCTAACCCTGCGCCTATTCCTATCACTGCTTTTGTGGTGAAACTTGCGGCAGCCCATCCTCCTTTAGCAAAAAGAGCAGCACCTCCACCTGTCATTATTCCAACTGTAACTAAAGCAGCACCAAACAAAAAACGTCCAAAACCTCTACCTGCACCAGTAAGTACAGGCGTTATTTTGAAAACTTCTTGTTCACTCCACGGATAAGATAACTCTTCAATGTTTTCCTGAGTAATTCTTGAACGACCCACTAAAACTCTATATGCAATACCGTTCTGATCATTATCAATAAACCATTTATCAAGTCCACTAAAGTTTGCACATAAAGCTTTGATTGCTTGAGCAGGAGTATCTACATTCAGCTCAAAAGTTCCCTGACCTAATCTTTCTTTTAATGCTCCGTAGACCTTAACGACTTTCATGCCTTAAACAAAGCTCCGTCACCTTCTGATAATAGCCGCCATACACGTCTCTGGACGATAAACGTCCTTGAACGTGATGCAAAATAATCATTTCATCTAAATAGATAGCTGCATGATTGGGAACAACTGAATCAAGTTTCATTAAAAGAATATCTCCATACTGGATAGATTCAGGCTCAACTTCTCTCATTCCTTCCTTCTTGAAATTATCTAAATACATATTCTCTCCTTTCTCCCACCATTTATCTCTCCTGTGATAGTCCCCCATTACTATCCCTAGTTCTTTTCTATAAAAATCTTGCCATAAGGTATAACAATCAATTACACCATGAAAAAACGGCCTACCAACAAACGGCAATTCATACCCACTTGGTTCGCAATATCCCCAATTTTCTGTATCAGGATTAACAACGAACCAAGGGAGTCCAGATTTTTCACATGCAACTAAATCAGCTTGACTAGGATGATGATTGGTAACAGGATGAGAATGAATTACGGCTGTTATTTCACCTTTTTCCTCACATTTTATATAATCATTTGGGTCTAGAACGAAATGCTCATCAGGTGTTTCAGCTAAATTAGTGCAAGGAAAATATCTTTCTCTCCCCTTTACAATATGAACTAACCCAACACTTTCTCTGGGTGAATCTTGTTTAGCATGAGCCAATGCCTCTTCTTTTATTTTATTACTTATATTCATTTTATTTGACCAGCACCCGGAAATCCCCCAAATGGTAAAGTCCCACTAAATCTCCTTTTACAAGAAGTTAATCTTTTTCCGCAAACATCATTGGCGGCTCCACTAACGGGATTATCGTTCGTATCAAAATAATTATTTCCTGTGTAACTACACTCTGAAGATCTATACGCCCATTGGCAAATAGAACTAACAACTTGTCTTTTAGGGATTGTTGTTCCAGGTAAATCAAATTTAGAAGCCAACTCAAAAGATATTTGTGACCTATCTTCTGAAGATTTTCTATCTATATACCATAGTTCAACAGGAAACTGAGCAAAGGGATCAGCCGCAGATTCTCCATCCAAGAATTTCTTTAATGTTCTTATTCTTCTCACTTCTGCACCTCCTAAGTCATTTCCAGGGGTTGTTTCGTTAACTAATAAAAGCAAAGCTGAAATCACAGGAACAGAAACATAAGAACCTGATGTTGATTTTTCTGCATTACCAATTGTCAACACAGGTCGAGGAAGAGTTCCTTCTCCTGCTTTATACTCAAAACCACTGGCCTCAATAGGTTGTCTTGAATAGCTGTTCCCTGCCCAAACAATATTTCCATCTACGTCTGCATTAACTCCATTATGCCATCTGTGAATTTCATTGCTTCCATGCAACAAAGTACTTAAACGTAGCTCAAATAATTCAATAATTGTACTCGGAGAAAAAGATGCTAATTCTTCATAAGCACTACTGACAGCAGTCCATACACAAGTGTTATCAGTTACCGTTGATCCAATATCTGTACCCCATTTTGGTTCGCTTAAACCACTAGTACCTGCCGTTGTGCATCTAAAGAACAGACCTGTAACTTGCGGAGTAACAGCTCGTCTAATATCTCCAACGTTGTAAACAACGCCATTACTCCAAACTGCAACAGCCATTATGGTTCAAAGAATTGAGTAAATGTTGCGCTAATCGAAGCTCTCTCCCTAAAAGGAATTGTTTTTCTCCAACTTAAACATCTCCATTTATAAGGAGTTGTGGAATCTAAAGGAACCCATTCAAAAACAGCGCCATCATTAGCTCTGGCATTTAAGAAATCTTCTATAGTTGCCCCGTCTGATTGAGATACTTCCCACTTTAAATTCCAAACTTTCGGATTTTGATTTAATCCAAAACGAAGGACTTGGGTGTACCCATCACCCATTTGAATCTGCTGTAAATTCGGATTACTAACAGAAGACGATCCATAAGTAGGAGTAATAGAAGGAAATGTTGCCATGATTTAGACTAATAAACCTCCTGGTCTCTTTTGACGTACAAGTTCAGCTTGGATTGCACTTGCCAACATATTACCTAATTCTCTTGACTGGGTTTCATCTCCTTCTACTGACGAACCAGAAGCATCTACATTAACTACCACGTTTGCTCCTCCCATTGCATGATTTGGAACAATATTACCGCTAGACCCTGGGACAAATAATTCTGGACCTTTTTCTCCTACAACATAAGGTGATCCTCCTGTTACTGGGCCACCTGAAGCTCTTCCAAATATTTCAGAGAAGAAACCACCTGTTCCTCCTGTCATTCCTATCAATGCAGATTCAACTCCGAAGTTCAATAACGCATTACTGATTCTTCTGAACACATTTGAAGCAACCTCTCCTAATGTCTTCGTTCCATCTATTGCTGCATTAATTCCTTCAACTAGACCGTCTTTAATAGAAATTCCGATTGAGTCCCACACAGCTTGAACCCGTCTTTCGGCATCTGTAAGTTGGGATGATTTCTGTATTGCAAGGTCTCTTAGTTTTAAGTCCTCGTTATCTGCCACTAACTTCTTTAATTTTGTACTAAGAGTTTTATCCTCTATTTCCTCTATATCACTTAAGACAATTTTGGTTGCCTCCTTTATTTCTACTTCTTGTAGGTCATATTGTAGTTGTCCTGCTTGGTACCGATTTCCACTTGCTGTGGCTTCAGCTATATCTTCTTTTATACCCATTTGTTTCTCTAGCAGATCGTTCTGTCTAGTGAGATCTGTTATCTGCTTATTCATATCTGATTCGTAGTCATAAACTACCCTCCTTAATGCCTGTTTTCTCTTATTTTCTGCGTCTGCCATCTTACCTCCTGCTTCCGCATCTATGTTCATTACGTCCGTTTTATATGCCCCACTCCATTTGTACCCTATGCTTGCATTTTTCAGTAGATTTTCCTTATCCCTAGCTTGATCAGATCGTATCTTCTCTACCGCAGCCTGATAATCAATTCCTATATTGCCTATTTTGTCCGCATAAGTACTTCCTAACGACTTTGATTTTTCTATATCTCGTATCTTCTTTTCGGCTGCTAATTGCTCTATTGTAATACTTAGCTTATCTTTTGCATCTGATAAAGCCTGTTTACCTTCTTCACTTTGTTCATATTTAGCTCTAGCCAATTCCTCTTCAAGACCGAGCAATTTAAATACTCCGTCAGATATACCATCCCCCAAAGTAAGTATAAAATTAACACTCTTAACTATCTCATTCACTACATCTAAAATAGTCCCCAAAGTATCTAAAAATGGACCAGATAAGGTTCCTAAAGCTGTTCCTATTGTTGTAGATACTCGATTCCATGAATCGCCTAAACCATCAATAGTGCTTTTTATGTTTCTATTGGCTGAAGGCCACGCACCAGTTTGTTTAAACGCCTCCACTTCGAGAAGGTATCTGGCTCTAGTGGCATCCCCTATACGTTTTAGATCATTTACCTGTTCAGCTAAATTAGCACTTACTTTTACTCCCGATGCTTCTAGTGCTGTCATATCTACTTCTTCTAAAGCCTTGCCTAACTCGTTGGCCTTCATAACTAGATTCTCTAGCTGAGTACCTATTGCGCTACCCATGATTTGTAGACCAAACCCAGGCATACCAATCATGTTTCCTAATCCTGCACCTCCTACACCACCACCAACTGCACCGATTCCCCCACCAAATAACATAGGGAAACCAAAACCAAGCATTAGGTTCTCTGCTTGTTTGGGGTTCATACCCGTTCTTTCGGCAAATCTGCCTTGTTTTCTCCTGTTTAATCTCTGTGTAGCTCTTTCCCTTCTATCAAACCTGGCTTCACGGGTAAACATACCCTTCCTTCTATCGCCAAATGACCATTCCCCTTCTTTCTCCTTAATACCAAGACGTTCTCTCACCTTCTTGTTTAATACATCTTCAATCTTTATCTGATCTTTTCCTTGTTTTCCAAGTTTAGCGTTCTGCCTATTGATTGCTTTCAGTATCTTCTGCTTTTCACTTAACAGCTTATTAGCTCTCTTAGAACCATTTAATTCGGCTGTCCAATCAGCAAAACCACTGGCAGCCCTAGAAGCACGACTAGCTTCTACATTACTTCTGATACGTGCGCCCATACCCATCTTCTGTCTAGGATCAAGCCCTCTTGCTCTTGTTACATCCGTGAATCTTTTTGACTCGGCTGCTACCCTATCTGCATAAGGCAAATCACCGTACTTAAAGTCGTACTTAGAATAAGGGGATCTCTTTCCTATATCGAATACATCTACAGTCGCATCTTTAGCTGGTTTCAGGAATTGCCCTAAACCTAAACCATACCCTTTTCCAGATACAAAACCCTTATCAACTGGACCGCCGTACGAACCAGATACACGTGTGCTGAACTTCCCTAATATGGGCATTTTGCTTGATATTCTCGATAACACCGCATCTAAGGGATTTATATCTGTAAGTATCTTCCTTGTCGCTTTACCCAGTCCATACATGCCTTTAGCTGCACCCTCAAAACCATTCTTTAATCCCCATACTGCTGTCGTTACGTCTTTAACATTTGCTCCTACTCCAAATATGAGTGCTGCTGTTGCTGCCGATAAGAAAGGATGTGCCTGTATTAGCTGCCCTAACGCATGAAGAGATATAGATAGACCGTTTACCTTAGATTCAACTATGTGGAACTTATCGCCAACACCAGGAATAATACTTGTAGCCTTATTAATAGTTCCAATAACAGTGTTCCACTGTTTATTCGCTTGATTAATAGCAATAGTACTTGCGGCAATAGCAGTACCACCTACACCTGCAAGATTTCCCATTCCACGTACAGCACCCCAAGGGATACGTCCTCTTTTTGCGCCTCCGCCTGTACGTGCCAATGCTCCGCCAGGTTCTCTAACTGCTAAAGCACCACCAGGGGCAGGTAGTTTCTTTTGAGTACTTGCTTGGCGTAGTTCTGAATTGTATTTATTTAGTGCCCTAGTAGCTCTCTCTATATTGTCCGCTACTTTTCCTGAGTCAGTAACTAGCTGTGTAAAAGCCTTTTTCTCTATTTTTTCTAAAGTTTTCTCTATCTTTTTTAAACTTGCGACTATCTGGCCCGTTGCACGTTTTATCGCCTGGTCTTCGACCTTAAATACAATCGTCCTGGTATAATCGGCAGCCACTCCTATCTAGTCCAAGGAACTTAATTTAGTTTACCTTGTTTGTTGTCTAGTAGCAGCAGCTCGTTGAACTTTATCTCTAGCTTTGTCGTCTTCTTCTGCTTTTAAAGAAAAATAAGCGGACCATCCTATGATCTCTTCTATTGTCAATTCCCTTGATAATTGAGATAAAGTCATCCCTAACTCTTTAGCTAGGGAAAACATAAAGTACCAAAGTTTATTCGCTTTTTAAGTCCGCCTTAGCGTTATCGACCTCCTTATCTGTTCCAGATTCAAGCATCGCTAATTGAATTTCTTGCAGGACAGCAGCTTCAACTTCTCTGCGAAGAGTTGCTCTATCTCCATCAGCAAATAATCTTTTGCCTTTAGCATCTAAGGCTTTTTGAATCATTAAAGACAGTGCAAAGTCGTTTGCATCATCACTGCCTGTCTTCTTTTGGATAGATTCTCTTTCTGCAATAGTTAAAGGATTCCAATATACTTCAAGAACTATTTCTCCGTCCTTTACTACTTCGTGTTGATAAAGTTGACTGACTCCGAAGCTGCCCTTTAAGAGTTCTACTGCCCTAGTCATAAATAATGTATTTGTTAGATTATTACTATACTAGGTACTCGCTGAAAACTGACAAGATATTACACCTAAGAAATGTGATTCCTGATCATTGTCTATAGGGCCAGGACCAACAACGTCTAATGTGCGTGGTTTGCAGGAATATGTATCGACATAGGTTGACTCATTCACAGCAGTCATTCCTGTTATGACTGATTCGCTTATTGCTGCCATTCTTGATGTTCCCTTACCTTTTGGAACGTAAACATCACATTGAACGAAGCCAGAATAAAAAGCTGTAGCAGCACCTTGGTTTTGCTTTGTCGCTTGCCCAAAATTAACTGAAACTACAACATATTCCAATGATTTACTTGGAGTCGTAAAAGCCACGTTGTCATAGACAACTTTTACACTGGGTTTGACCGCTAAAATCTCATCTGTGATGGATTTCTCTAAGGCGGCTCTGACTTTAACTAAGGTCATAATTTAGTGTAGCTGATACGCCTTTGAACGGGATTAGTATTAGGTATCACTGTAGAAGATCCACCGAGTCTAATATCTGGTCCTTTATCGGAGAAAAATCTTTCTATCTTGGTTGTCATAGAGTCACCCCCTACACCACCACCTTGTAAATAAGCGTTTATTCTAGACTTTTTAGATACAACTGCATAAGGAGCATATCTTGTTGTATTACCTATAAATACAGGTTTTTCCCGACTAAAAATAGTGGGAACAGGGTATCTTTGTTTAATTAAAGGTCTGTAACCAGGTAGTAGTCTTGCACCTCCAGTGTGTCTATATTTTATCTTTTCCCACTCCGTTCCCTTTGGTGTGTCTGTTCTAGCGATTCTATTAACGTCAGCTTTCCAGCTAGAAGCAAAGAACCCTGTTAATACTGGACTTACACCCTTCTTTGCGTAGCTGGTTGTTAAGTCTGCAACTACAGCTTTAACGAAGCCATTTAATTGAAAATCTATTGTTTCTCCAAACTCTTCTCGTATTGCTTTTCCAAATTTGTCAGCAGTCATCTCCGTGTATGACTTCTGATTAGCCCTTCTAGATTTTGCTGCTCTTTTAGCCATCAGAACCTCACCAATATTGTGTATAAGTAAACTTGACCGCCTCTTTTTGTGTCTATATCTACGATTTGGGCTGTTTGCGTTCCACCAGCATAGGTTAATGTTATTTCATCTTCAAAAGTAGGTTGATGATCTCCTATTAAGTCAGGTGTTATGTATAACTTCGCACTTCTTGTTTCTCTACCATCATCTTCTTCGGCTCTTATAAATTCGACAGGTACTTTTATATCGGAGTAGCTGGTAGTTGTAGTTAATTGCTTACCTGCGGCTACGTTATAACTACCTTTTGAGATAGCGGAATACGTGATTGTGGTATCTAAAGCTGCTCCAAGATCAGATACAACCTGCTTGGCAATTGCTTTAAATGCTGTGTCTAATGCTCCTGCCATGATTAACCTCTAACTACCCGAACTTGATAGCTGCCACTTCCACCAAGACA
>VTLG01013181.1_pt1 | contig 22012 bp, 26 predicted proteins | sample 4694571 | NCBI WGS metagenome assembly VTLG01 (sample SAMN12604809, study PRJNA352737) | marine metagenome | biome: ENVO:00000447; feature: ENVO:00000209|ENVO:00000569|ENVO:01000036; material: ENVO:00002151; isolation source: viral sequences binned using virsorter ... | reverse complement strand
TCCTGTTCCATAAGACCAATAAGGAGGTTCTGCTGAAGTTCCATCTCCCCTACCAAAAAGAACATACCTATTACATTCGCTAGAGTCTGCGCTGGGATACAACCAAATAATTTCTTGAAACTCTTGATTTACGCCAGCGTAAACCTTATCTAATTCATCGAAGTTTATATCAGAAAAAACATAATTTCTTACTGAACAAGGTAATATTTTTACTGAACCGTCAAACATATAAAAATTATCTATCCCCATCCAAAATACTAAATCATTGTCTGCTGTAGCAGCATGGGGCGCAACAAGACCGCAATTGGAACCAACTAAATCTACATTAAAGGTAAAGGGAGGACCAACAAACTGCATAGAATAGGCTGCTGTATCTGAAAATATCATTACAGCATCTCTAGTTTTAACTGCGCCTATAAGCTTGCTTCCATCGCCAAGTCTGATTTGATCTGCTGTTGTAGAAACCGTTGGAGTCCATTCATCTACATTGGCTTGATCTGAAAATCTTAAGACCATTGGATCAAAAGTTCCAGTAAGGTCTGTGCATCCAAGGGTAATTACATGCCTGTCTCGTGGTGATACTAAAACAAAATTGTTTTCGAGAGGGATACCTGTGCTTACTCCAGCCGTAGTAGTTGTTGAAACTTCTACTGCTCTTTTATTAGGTCCATTATCTTCAACCCACTGATAGATACGTCCTCCTCTAGGGGTAGCTAAAAGATTTTCACCGAAAACATCAAGAGACCATTGACGTATTTGAATTTCTATATCGGATTCATCTGCTGGAGCATTCCAACCACCTAAGGTTACTACTCCTGTAGCTCTCACTGTTACTGAAGCTCTTACAGTATTGTAACTGCTTGCACCATAACCGAAACCTGCTGTACCAATACTCGCTCCACTTGCTATATTATAATAAAGGAAGCTTGTTCCTGTGTTAGCGTCATTTCCTGTAGCACTTGTTGAAACATTAACATCAAAGGTATTAGTTCCTACACTTGTAATGCGATAAGTATTTCCTTGCAGGGTAACACCAGCCATAATACTGCTGTTTACAAAAGCTACATAATCACCTTCTTTTCGCCCATGTGAAGGTGCCGAAACATGAACAAAAAAACTTCCTGTGCTGGTGGTTATATTTCCTGCAGGAACAGAAACAGAAGCAGAGACAGGCGTAATATCATAAACTTCACCACCATAATAAAGATGTAGAAGACTTTCAGTTCCCCATGAGATATATTTTTTACCTTCAAGGCTTCTAAAGGTAATTAAATCGCGTCCTTTTCCAGCGTAAGTTGAAGTTCGTTTCTTTTGGTAGCCTCTAATGTTTTGGACTTTACCTTTACGAAACCTTATCTTATCGCCATCGAACCAGTTACCTTCTTCAGAATACTGGGTAGATTCCCTACTGATTGTAGGATTAAAACTTATTCTTTGTGTTATACTGTCGGTAGACATTAATCATCCTTGCCCCTACTATCGTACCAACCTGTAGTCTGAAAAGCATTGCTATCGCTTCCGTCAGCCGATCCTCCAGCAACTTGTGTCCTAACTCCTATTTGAGATGATGTATTTGTTTCACAAGTTACTTCCCAAGCAAAATCTCTAAGCCTTTCATTGCCTCCAAATTCGATGAATCCTGCACCTCTATTACCCAGGGAACCCATAGCTGCCGAAGTGGGTGCTGAAGCATAACCATTATCGACAACAGAAACATCAGGCATAGCCAAGGGTCTATAAACAAATTGTGCATCTGTAAATGTACCAAATAAGAGATGTGTAAATATAGCGTCAGTAACAATACCCGAAGGAGTATTTAAAGTTATAGTGGTTCTTCCAGTAGCGCCAATACTCTTATCTGTGTAAGATAAAATAGGGTCTTGGAGTAAAAATTTATCTCCTCTTTGTCTAAAGGGTCTTATATTGCTACTCCCATCTGTCATAACAGAGCCAATTCTACGGAAAGCAGTAACATTATTATTAGCTACAAAATTTGAGGCTGTAGAAGAAGAATCAAAACCAGCATCTGTTCCTGCAGTTACTTCAATAGCAAAGACATGATAAGTAGTGTTGGCTGACAAGGATGCGCCACTAGCTAATCCTCCTGCGCCAGTTCCATCAGCCCATGTAGCATCAATTTGTTTTTCTATAGTAGAACTTAAAGTGAGATCACTTGCATTGGTAGAATTTTTAGCGATTCCTGCTGTAATTTGTATGTCATGGTCATTATCAGAACCCATACTTAAATTCATACCTGCTAAATAAGAACGAGGCGTAGCAGCAACACCTGAAAGATTGGAGCCATCTCCAAATATAGTAGAGCAACTTACTGCTCCTGAAAAAGTTGCTGTAGCCGCTGAGACATGCCCAGAAATTTCAAGGGCTGCGGAAGAAACCTTGGTTGTAAATCCTCCTGTAGCCCCTGTAATATTTGTAGCGGATAAACTGACACTTACATTTACAACATCAGCGTCAAGTGAAGTAAAACTGCCACGAGTAAAAGTACCTGTACTAGCTCCTACTTGGCTCATTCCTGTAAGACTACTTAGTACATTCTTTACATTAGTTCCATCAGTATATATAAGGGTGGTCTGTCCTGCAGGAATTGTTTGTTCTGTACCGCCAGCAGGTTTTATTTGAATACCAAAACCACCAGAAGTTAAGTTTCCTATAATATAACTTTTTTCTACAGCAGGAATAGTAATACTTACAGCGGTTGATACAGACCCGTGAAAATAAAGGACTGCACTTCTAGCTTCATCAGAAACACCATCAGCAGAAGACACAGTATACGCATCTCCAACACCTGCTAAAGAAATACTAGTGACTGCACCTACAGCAGAATCAACTAAATCAATTACAGACTCATTTAATTTATCGCCCCATGTTGAGGCGTTTTCACCTGACCCTTGCTTTTCTAAGCGTATTCTGGTTGTGTAGGTACTAGACATTAGCTCACCGCATTACTTGGAATATTTTTTTGTGTTCGTGACGCTTGCAACAACATATTATCTACTAGACCTCCAAGATCATATTTCCTAATTAATCCCCCTTTTGCTGCAGTTCTTATTTCTTCTGCTTGAACACGAACTTGCTCTTCAAGAGAAGGTTGTGGAGCAGCTGGTGCGCCTCCTTGACCGACAGCTTGCGCTACAGCAGGAATACCTAATAAACCAGCATATGCAGGAGAAACTTGTTGAGGAGTTCCTGGTGTTGCTGGAAAAAGTTGTTCTCCTGTGGAAAGTTCACCGTATTGTGGAGGTGGAGCGCCCCAACCCAAATTGGCATACATCGCAGACATTCGATCAGCACCCCTTTGGATAGAAGCATCAAGAAGTTCTTGACGTTCTTTTTCCAGTTCTTCTTTACTTGGGCCTGATCTTTCCGCAGGAGCTGCTGGTGCAGGTGCTTGTCGATCTATTCTAGCTCGTTCTGCCATAAGTTTACCTGCAAAACCAGGGTCTGCAGGATTGCCAAGAGAGTGGCCTCTAGATTGATGGTATTTACGAAGAGCATCTGCTCCACTGCCATATTCAGGTAAAATTTGATTCATCAGACTAATACCTTTATTAGCCTGATACACTATCCCTGCTGCCCCTCCAGCATGTCCTCCTGGTGGTCCTCCCCCAGTACCATGTCCTCCTGCAGGAGCATTACCTCCACCGTCGCTACCAGGAGGACCAGGGGTGAAAGCAGGAACCCCACCAGGACCACGATACTGTCCTCCAGTAGGTGTTACACCCCCACCTTGCTGACGTAGCATCGCAGCCTCTTCAGGGGTAATATAGGACAACATATGGTCTTGTCCATGAAGAGTTGTTCTTTTAGGTAGAGAAGAAAAATCTCCACCAGTATGCCAGCCATTGCTCATTATACTCCTCCTCCTATACCAGTTAAGGTATTCTGACCAGCTTTGCTTGCTGGATATTCTTCATCATCTCGTCTTGTGCGTCTGCCTTCATTTTGTAAGGCTTCCATAGCTTGTTGATATTTTATATTCCAAAGTTCAAGTACAGTATAATTTTTCAAATACATATAGGCTTCTATCATACAAGCATAGAAGAGAGCATCAAAGCATTTGTCTGTAAAGAAGTTAGTTTGATTATCCGTTGACAAGGTTGCTGGCTGTATTACAATCGCCATTTCTGCTGAATAGGTACTAGCTGGTGCAGGAGCCACAATAAAACGATCTCCTCCATAATTGGCGTAGTATTTTGGTGTGCCGACTGAAGTTCTCGTAGGCCAATAGTCTGCAATATATTCTTCGGTTCTTAGTAAAAGTTTAATACGGCTTCCCTGTTCTGTTATATAAAAATTTAAAGGTGCCAACATATTTGAAGGACGAGTTATAAAAGGGTCTCCGTAAGCAAGAGTAGTCTGAAGATGCCCTGCCATTTCGGGATGATCAAGTTCTCTAGATAAGCGTGTTTCAGCCCTATCTATAAAACTAGGGACAGCATCAGAAAATTCTGTTGAATCATCTTCAGCAGTATCTTTAATCTGAGCTATCAATGTTGTGTAAGTTACAGCCATAACTAGATATTATCACTCCTTTTATGTAAACCCAAGAGGCACTGAAGTCCAAGTTTCTGCAGATACATCAGGTACTGAAGTCCATTGTTCTATAAAGCGTCCTGTGCTACTCACCTCTGCTGTTATTTGAGTTGCAAAAGTTACTGTACTATTTAGATGGAAAGAAGCCGTATTATTATAAAGAAAACCTGAACCTAAACTTAGTTGCACATTAGCCGTAAGATCAGCTAAAAATGCATCTGCAATACTAGCTCCTAAAGTGACAGTATCATGTACTTCATGCACAGCAGCTTGGTCATCAGCTAAAGATACACCAAGGGTTGTGCTAACATAATACTCTGCACCGCCTGTTTTTAGGTGTTCTAATACAGAACCAAGCGTTAAAGCTCCAGTATAAACACCAGCAATAGATACAGCAGGAATAGCAGCTCCTACACCTAAGGCTATACTAGCATAAATATAACCATCTGCAAGTTTAACAGTTTCTACAACAGTCCCTAAACCCAGGGAAGTTGAGATAAAATTGACAACAGAATAGTCATCTGCAATTGAAACGCCTAAGGTAACTCTACCAGTAACCCACGACCTGTCGTAGTTAAGTGTATTATACGGCCCAGACCCAAATCCAGTTAAAGCTTCTGACATTGTTCATTAGCTTGCAGATGCAGTAAGCGTAAGACTCACATTAATTACATCACCATTAATTACAGTTCTGATAGCTGTAAAATCACCTGCACCATAAAGAACACCCAAATTTCCAGCTACTGTAGTTCCTGTCGTTAAGAAACCACCAGCAACAGAAGCTGATGCAATTACCGAAAACACGGCTGCAGTTGAAGTTACTACTGATTGGCTACTTGCAGAAGCTAATACTGCTGTAGGACGAGTAGCAGCAGAAGTTGCACCGCCAGCCGTACTATAAGCAGTAATCTCAGTAAAACCGTGAGTTGCCTGAGTATCGCCAGCAGAAACTGTGCCTGTCGCTTTAAGTCCTATTTTCCACGCTGCTGTATAACTTGAACCATTAAAATATTTCTGCAAAAGATCATTAAGACCTTCATTAACAACAAGGTTATCATACTCTTCTTTCCACTTTAAATTTCCCTCGCTGTTATAGCAGGTAAAATCCCAATGGCTACCTACTTTAGTTTTTTGTTTCATCTTCTCCTACCTTAATTGTTAGTGTTGGTGGTCATAGAGGGAGTCCAAGAACTATCCCCTGTAGTTGCTAATACTACCTCAGGACGAGGGTTTTTCAAAGCTGGATTATCTTTGGTGTCAGGAGCTTCATTCAGAGGACTTGTAACCAAGTTATATACACCATCAGATTCCCCAGGCCCAACAAGATATCCTGTTCCTGGTTCTCTTATTTGATCTTTATATTTAAAACGAAATCCAGAACGATCAGAGATAAACCATGAATACTTTCCCGTTGCCATTAAATCACACGCAAACGTGGAACTACTTTCATATCCACACGTTCCCTGTCTGCTTCTAAAGCTAATTGCAGTTTTTCATGATAAGCAACCTTTAAGAAGTTAAGTTTATCTGGAGCTACACCAAATCTTTTATAACCCAGATAATATGCCAACCCACAAGTTATTGCAGGTAGGTAACGATACACCCAATCCACTTCTTGAAAACTGGCTGTAACATCTTGTAAACGCCTCACTCTCCAATAAAGTATTTTATCAGTAGTGTCTGTTTCGGGGGAAGGCCAAACGTAAAGAACTGGTGTTTTTTGACGATCTAAAGCAACTTGTGCAGTTCTACCTTGGTTGGCCTTATTAGGAATAATTAAGTATTCTTCCATGCTGATACGCTGTAATTGAGTATCAGTATTTACTGAATTGCTAGTTTTTCGTAAAGCAACTTCCAGTAAATCTACGGTGTCTTCATCTAGAGTATAACTTTCTTGTTCTGCAACTAAGGATAAAGTTTTTTGTTCTTGAGCAAAGAGAGGAACACCTCTATTTTGCATGTCAATAAAAAGCAAATTCATACTTCGTCTTGCACTTACAGGATCATGCCCTAGTTGAGGTTCCCCTCCGAGCATATCATAAGCTTCCTCAATGATTTCATCTACAGGAGGAAAGAAGCTGGTTGTTCCAGAAGTGCTTGGCATTAATTGCTCCTAACAGTAATAAGGAATACGTCCCTTAGGCCGTCCTACTTCAGCAGTTTTCTTACCGTAAATACCTCCGCCAGGAACCTTTACTGGCCCTGTATTACTAGGTTTGGCTCCAGGTTTTTCGGTCATCTTTCCTGGTGCTGTAGTCTGATAACCTCGATAGGTATCTTTACCCACATGATTAGCCTTTGTTTTCCTACGAGCACCCCTTGACTCATCACGCCTATCTTTATAAGACTGCTTTTTAGTAGATTCTTTCCCTCGCCTTTCGCCAAGAGATTCATCTAAACGATCATCATAACCCTGCACCATTGTTTTTTTACTCCTTAAATAACTTTTGATTCCACAATTCAAATAGAGCTTTAGTTTTTTCTTGGGTTGACTCTTTTAGACTATCAAGATCAGCCCTTAATTTTACGACTTGAGAGTAAGTATCTCTTTTTGTTATATCATCCACATCTTTACGCAATTCTGATACATTACTTTTAAGTTTAACAAACATAGCAACGACAGCCAATATCCCTATTATTTGAGGCCAATAAGTAAGTATTTGATCTCCCATTGCTATCCTCCGTGTCCTGCATCCTCCCAAATATCTTTGAGCATTTTATAATTTTCTTCTACTAGCTCTAAACGAAACTCTACTAAGTTATAACTCCTATCTAAAGCATAAACTGTAGAAACAACCCATCCACCAAAACCTAGCATTAAAGCTATAGCTATACCTTGAAGTATTCTCATCCTTTTTTAAATCCTCCAAGTGTCTGAGCAAGCCTAGCTCTTTGTCCTAGCTTACCAGGTTTTTTTGCTGCAGCATCTAAAACCTTCTTAGGAATTGTTTCGCCTGGCTCTATGCCAAGTTGTGATCTTAAAGCTCCAGGTCTCCGTATGGCGCTCTTAATCCAGCCGCCTTTTTTATAATGTTTAAGTTTCTTTTTCATTTGATTGATTACACGCACAAGCGCATTCTGGGCTGCAACCTTCTTCGCAAGGGCAGTCTTCGCAAGTGCAATTTGTACAAGCGCAATTAGTCATAAAATACAGTAGCAAAACCACCTGAAGTAGGAGTAATTAAATGTAACCCTCCACTACTTGGCGCTTCGATTCCCATATCGTGAATAAAGTGATCAACTGTTTCTCCAGCTTTTACCATAACTTGAACTAAAGTGGTGCCAGAAGCTGAACCATCTTTAAAAGTATAAAGGCCATCTGAAGCCCCATTGTTATAAAGTACAAAGCTTTTTAGCCTAGAACGCCTAGCTACAATGGTAGCATTAGTAGAAGCAGCAGTTGACACATAAGTTGAAAAGACTCGTGTAGTCACTTTTTTATCTCCTTATAGAAAATTATCTTCAGGGAGTATAACAACAAAAGAGAGGACATGGAAATACCACGCCCCCTCCTGTTGTCGTTTAATTTTCCAAATCCTAGCTGGAACCAGCGGAGCCGTATACGCCACGCCAATCTGACCAACCAAAACTGTAACGCTCACGAGCTTTAAACCGCAAGTTGCCTGTATCGAAATCAGGCTCCATTTTGGTTCCTAGCGGAGAACGAACAAACATCTTGGTGCCGTTAGGAACATCAGTCAAAATCCAGTAAGCATTAGTATCGGTAAAACGCCGATTTACATAATAGCCCTTAGGAATTAGACCCATGTTATTCAAAGCATTGATGTCGTTGTTATCTCCACCAGTTTGACCTGGAGAATTTAGAATCCTCTCAGCCGTGAACTGATTGGTTGGATCAATATGCAAGGACACCGCACCTGCACCAATCAAAATTCCACGATCATCCTTGGCCTTTTGGACCTGAATGAGAGCAGTCTCAAGATTAGTTTCCGACAAGTCAGCAGCAGCCAAGAGATTATCTTGATCACCGTCTGAAATTGTGGGATGCGAGTCTGAGCACATCGCTACGCCGTCACCACCAGGATAACTAGCACTAAAAGCGTTGTTGAAGATATTAGCACCCTTCGTTTGCTTCGTATTTGCCATAGCACGAGCCAAGGCACGAGTACGAATCTTCGCAAAGGTATCATACAAGTTATCTTCAAACGCTTCTTCAGTAATAGCATAAGCCAGAGCAACCGTTTCGTGCGTATAACGAGCAGTATAGTTCTCCTTGGCTGTGTCGTACTGAACTGCTGCACCTTCAGTTTTGGTGGGAGCAGTAGCAAAACCTGCCATGAGAACTTCTTCCTCGAAAGCACGATCTGAATTTTCAGACTCAAATAGAATATCGGTTTCATTATCCACCGAACCATACTCAAGACCGAAGATTGCGTTTAGGCCAGGAAGTAGTTGTTTCGCAATATCTGCGCGATTAATAGCCATATTTCACCTCCCTATGCCACACATACGATAGCGCGATTATCAATATGCTGGACAATTCGTACTTCCAACTCAGGAAACGCTCGATCTGCATCAGACTCATTGTCTGGTGTATCCAAATACCTGATGGGACGAATTTCTGCAGTTGCAGAAGTAGCAGAAGCAGCTTTGAGACCAAAACCACTAATACCTGTCTCATCGGAACCAGTACCGAGAGTAACATTGTAGTTGAAAGAATTCATTGCACCAGCCGTTACTGAAGCATCGGCTTGTATGATGAATGTTGAACGAGAGTCATCGTCTACGAAAGCAAAAACTTTGCTATCATCAGAGCTAACACCGCTTGGATAATACTTAGACCAAACAGGTTGCTTTGATGTTGGATCGACGTAGCGACAACCCATAAAAACACCTACCGCAAAGTCAGTTGTAGCTGCGATGGGGCAGATGGTTCCAGCCGTAACCTTTACGAGATCGCCTTGGTAGATGGAGCCAGAACGAGCGTTAGCGATGGGATATTCATTAAATCCCGTCGAATTAGCACCAGCACCACGAACTCGTGAAGGATGAAAGCCAGAAAGCTTTTTTGAGCTAGACATACTGTCACCTCCTTTGTTATGGGAGACTATGAATCAAATTGAGGTCTCCCTGTGGTTATCCGTGAGCGAGATTGATTTGAAATAGGCATCCGAGAATCACTTGCTGCCATCAATTGATGGTTTACTGCGTCCTCTTGTTCCTTAGTTTTTTGCTGATAATATTCGGCACGAGCATTAACTTTCTCAGCCGAACATTGCATTAGCACCAAATCACCCCTCACAATACAATCAGAAAAACGATCATCTGGTAGTGCCGTTACTGCAGCAGTAGCAAGCTCTTCGCACTCATCAGTCTTTACTGGAGTCCAACCGAATTCCTCTTTCTTACGCAAGTTCATCCAATCAGTTTGTCCTTTGATCATATGACGAACCCACATAAGGGCTTTACCCTCGTCAAGAAATTTATTCTTAACTTCAGTGGGAATTTTAAGAGGATTAAAATCATCCTCATAAATCGGTCTCTCTTGCCGTTGCTGTGTTCTTCCTGTCATCGTTTCCTCCACGCTATCCAATTACTGTATAATCATCGCTGCCAGCCATTTTAGCTTTTTCGGCAGCATATTTATCAAGTGGTATTCCTAGCTTTTTAGCAGTAGCTGCCTCAACTTGAGAAAGCTTAACCTTCTTGCCAGTAGCAGGGGCGCGTGATTGACCTGCGACCACTTGTGCAGCATTTGACGGTGCTGAATCGAATTTATGAGGAAACTCTTTTCTAATACGCCTATTTACTTCCTCATAATACTTATCTGGCTGCTGAACAGGATCAATACCGTCATCGCGTATTTCACCATCAATAGCGTAAGCAGCAGCTGTCATAACTTTATCAGAACCAAACCATTTATTATCTTCTGCCCAATCTTCCGCACGGGCATCTGGTTTTGGTTGTTGCCTTCTTTGTATAGGCTGTTGTCTTGGTGTTTGAGCTTCTTGTTCTATATAAGCTTTCCTCACCTTAAGTAACTTTAAATCAGTAGAAGCGTCAGTCATTGCTTCTTGAGCATCAATCATAGCTGATTTATTTCCTGATTCAAAGGCTTCCTCAAAATTTCTTTTTGCTAAATTTACTTTATCACCCAAAAGTTGTTCATCAGAGTTTATGTTCGCGTTTTCCGCAGCTTTGGTATGTTCCATTAAAGAACCAAGCTGACCACGCAAAGTTTCAACTTGAGAAGCCAGAGCATCTTGTGTCTCCCTTGCTTCATTGCGTTGTCTTACAAGTTGTTTGATACGTTTTTGAGCACCAGAATCTTCCTTCTTGGGGGATTCTTCTTGCTCTACTTCAAATGTTTCTTCAGTAGCTTCTGCTTCTACTGTAATTTCTTCAGTCATTTTTTATCTCCGTAGGTTGCGAATCTCGATTACGCTAAGTTCAATTTAACTTACTCTTCTTTAATATCCAAATAATTTGTCGCTTATTTCCCCCCTTAAAATTTATTACTCTGGCTCTGTAGGCCAAACCCAATCATCTGTACCCCACTTAGTTATATCCGCTGTAGCAGGTAAATCCCTAAGTTCTTGCCTATAGTTAGCCCACGCTGTTTTCTTTTCTTCTGAAAGCTTTGAGTCCGTTAACATCGTCCAATCACACCTACCAAGCCGTTCTGTCCTTGTATAACGAATTGCTTCTATTATTGTATTGTCTCTATTTCTTTTTTCAGCAATAGTCATCTCTCTTATGATTTGCTTAGATACAATACTTTCAGGAACACCTTCAGAATCTTTATTTACGGTTATCTGATTTGGCTCATATACCTGATCTCTTGTGACTGATACATTAATTGTTGTAAGGGGAACCCAACCTAAAGTTTTCAAATAAGCATCATTACCTTTAGACTTATCAAGTCCTGATATATTTCGCCATTTCTTTGGTAATGCTCCCATATGAGTTATTACTTCATCTTCGATATGCGCGTACATTCTAATTCCTCCTTAATTTTATCGAATGGTTTTTTCCAATCCCCATACTTTTCTTGCCTAAATAATGTAACATTATTATAATATGGTGTTTTGTTTCCTGGCAAAGCCCATAAATAATAAGGCAGTATCGGTGTAACAATCCATGTTTTAATTCCCATAGAAGAAGCTAGATGCGCTACTGATGTGCATGAGGTAATCACTAACTCACATTCGCTAATTGAGTCACGGGTAGCATCCCATGTATTTACATCTGCTTGTGGCATCCAATCTGGTTTTAATTCAGCTCCTGTATCTCTTTGTAAAGAAACACAATCATACCCTTTAACAGTATCAAATATTAAATCAGAAGGAAAAAGCCTATGCTGTTCATGTTCAAACTGAGGGTTTCCATTCCACCTTACACCTATACGTCCTTTAATTGTTTTTTTAGTCTTTTTAATATAAGGCTTCCCCGATATATCTTTATACTCATAATCTAGGGCAACTACCGCAGACATCGCAGGAAGCCAATAATCATGGTATATTCCAGAAGCTATTTCAGGTTTTGCTATAATAAAATCATCTGAAAAAAGCTTAACAAGTTCTGGAGAACAAGTAATGACAACTTTATTACCTAACTTTTTTAAATCAAAAGCATACCTGTAATTAACTATCTGATCTCCCAAACCTCCTTCCAGATTTAAAAGTATCGTTCCTTTTTTTTCTCCCCTTTTCCAAATAGGTTGAGGTGAACCTATATGACCATTTCCGTAAACATTTATAAATCTTCCTTGATCTAAAAGATTATGACCGTCTTGGAGTTTTCCTTGCATAAGAAGGTACCAACCCCTATTAAATGCTGCCCTCCTACTATTCGGAAATTCTTCCTCAAGTTCTTGTGCAAGCCTCCAGCCAGTTATAAAATCTCCTTTTAATCCTGCTGCTACTTGTTGTTCAAGTTTATTCGATAAGTTCATCATGGGTTTGCTAATAGTAATCCATATCCAAATCTAAAATTACCCATACTATCCCAATATTCAGAAGGGGAAGTTATTTGAACAGGAGAAGAAATATCACGGGTTACTGATCCATTACCTAAAATACCATTATAAGTTGTTCCATTTGAACACTCATTCTTCCCCCATACCCATAAGGTTCCATCAGTCTTTATTGCCATAGAAGCCCCTTGCTGTCCATGTATACCTGCATATTTCCAATCTGTTAAAGAACCTACCTGAACAGGTGATGAATACTGTGTTGTATTACCAACGCCTAATTGACCAAAAGCAGTATTTCCTCCCCACACCCAAAGAGTACCATCAGTCTTTATAGCAGCCGTACATCCACCTCCCGAAGTTACATATTTCCAAGTCGTTAAAGCACCAACTTGAGCTAAAGTAGAACGATTAGTTGTATCCCCATGTCCTAATTGACCGTTTTTCCATGTCTGACTAGCATGTGAGTTTTCTCCTGTAGACCATAAAGTTCCATTAGTTTTTATAGCGAACATACAGTTAGACCCACCACATATCCATGCCCAATCTGTATCTGAACCTACCTGTACGGTTGATCTTGATGTATTGAAATCACTGCCTAAACCCATTTCACCTGAAGTTGAATTTCCAAAAGACCACAAAGTACCGTCAGTCTTTATAGCTGATCCTGCATAACCTCCCCATACACCCATATGCCAGTCAGATAAATCTCCACACCTTGAAGCTGCTGTTAAGGGGGAGACTGCATTTAAACTTGATGCTCCTGATGATGGTAACTGTCCTTCATAGTTCCTATTCCACATCCAAAGCTGACCAGTTTTAGTTATAGCTTGTCCTGTATCTCCTACTCCCTGACCAGTAGGATAATTATCCATGTCATCATTTACCCAGATATCATCATCATTCAAAGAGGAAGGATTGAAAACCATTTGAACAGGAGAGGAAGTATAAAAATTAGGGGAGGGATTACCGCTAAAATCATAACCGTAAATCCTACCCCAACCCCACAAGGTTCCATCACTTTTGGTCGCCATAGCACCACCATTTTGACCTGAAGCTTGAACCCAATCTTCTCCTGAACCTACTTGTACAGGTGAGGTTAAAACGGCTGTACTGCTTTGAGCTTGCGTACCTCTACTATCAGCATCAGCTCCAACAGTATAAAATTTATAAGGAGGACCACCAGAAGAAACTCCAGAAGCTCCCATCATAGCTCTACGAGGACTAGGCATTACTTACTATCCGTGCTGGCGATCATACCGTGCCAGATTGTTCCCCCATCAATTGTATAAAAAACAAGGATATCAACACCAGAAGTTGTTAAGGTTGGTGCTGTCCCTCCTGCCCAATCTACTGAAGCGGGCCAGTTTACAGTCTGTGATCCACCATTGGTTAAGGTTAAAACAAATCCACACATTTCATCACTTGCAGTAGGATTACTAAAAGTAAAAGTATTTGTGCTAGTATCTACAGTTGCAGAAACACTATTTCCTGCAGTCAAATCAATATCTTGTGTTCCTCCACCAGTGCCTCCAATCGCATTAGTAACTTCACCATAATCTAAAAAGTTAGGACGAGATAATGTATTATCAGCTAAAGATAAAGTTCCCCCTACATTCGTTGCGCCTAAAGATGTTGCTCCACTAATTTCTAAAGCTGTAGCTGAAACCTTAGTCGTGAAAGAACCTGTTACTCCTACAATATTAGTTGCACTAATACATGCTGAATAAGAACCAGTAGCTCCATCAACATCCCCAGTTACATTGCCTATCAGAGCACCATCAAATGTAGCAGCACTAACCGTCCCTGAGAACAACCCTGCTACACCAGAAACTTTAGTAGTAAATGATCCTGTTGCTGCAACTAGGTTTGTAGCACTTATACAAGCCGAAAACGATCCTGTTGCACCATCTATGTCTCCAGTTACATTACCAGTCAATGCACCATCGAAGGTAGCAGCAGAAACTGTTCCACTAAATTCCCCAGCAACGCCCGAAACTTTAGTTGTAAAAGAACCTGTCGCAGCTACAAAATTAGTTGCACTTACGCAAGCTGAAAAAGAACCTGTTGCTCCATCTATATCGCCTGTTACATTCCCTGTTAAAGCTCCATCAAAAGTAGCTGCTGATACAGTACCTGAAAACTCTCCAGCAACACCTGAAACCTTGGTAGTAAATGATGCCACTGAACATACTATTTGTGCTATATTCGCACTACCAGAAATAGAACCTGAAGTGAAATCAAATGTAGCTGCTGTTACAGCTTGAGTGATTGTCACATTTTCCGCAGCTAAATGAGTAGCGCTTACACAAACAGGAACCTTGAGGTTATTAACTGTAAAATCACTAACAGATGTAGCCATTGCTCCAGTAACACCGCTAATTACAGAAGTTCCATCACACATTAAGACAAGGGTTTCTCCTTGACCTACAAGAGTGCCATTAGTTTCCGAAGAAGTCTTAACCTTTAGGGTAAAGCTTCCAGTAGTATTATTAAATACTTGATACTGACGAGACTTAATAGGAACATGAACAGCAATATTTCCTGTCAGTTCCCCCGTATATATGTGATTAGCATTAAGAGCTTCGGCATCTGTAAGAGATACATCGGCAGAACCTGCAACAGATTTAGAAAGAGTTCCAGCTACAGCAGTATCAAATTCATCTGCCCCCGTGTTTAATACAGTTCCCCAAGTCCCTGTATCTCCTCCAGGAGTTGGTTTAGTTATTCCTAAATTTGTTGTGTCTGCCATATTTGTTTTCCATTTACCCCGTTAGAACAAACATCGGGTCTAAACTCCCAGGTTCCTCTACTTTCATAAGTATTTGATCGTCGTTCATAATAACAAACATGACACCCTTATACAAAAAGCGAGTTCCTGTATGTTTTCCATAACACACGTAATCTCCTGACTTACACCAAGGTCCTTTAGGGAATCTATCTTTGTCATCATAAGCCAAATCCCCTAAAATCACAACACGACCAACTGTAGTCAAATATTGTACATCATCCTTCGCTTTATCAGGAAGAATAATACCTCCTTTAGTGGTAGCCCTAATAGATACTGGTCTGACAAGAATTCTATAATTAGGAATAGTTGGTAGAGGAGTTGGGTCTTTTATTTCTTCATTAGTAATCCATTGATCATTGGTGACTGCGCCACCCAAATGAGCTTGTTGCATTAGTCTTCCTCTTGTTCTTTAAGATAACTTTGAACAGCATTATTAACAATTCCTATAGCCTTGTCAAGACCGTAAAGTACACCAACTAAATGTCTATAGTCAGCGTAATTGTCAGGAGCACCCGAAGCTAAAGTGTCTTTAATTCCATCTTTAGCCTCTTCAATACTCCTAACAATATCGTCGGTAATCAATTTCCTTTAGAGGAGTAGACACCATGACGAGCGTAATGACGACCAGTGTGCTCATAAGCCGAATCAGGACTGCCACGCAATTCACCACGTTTTGTCCTGTGAGACCATTGGTCTATAGGTATTTGAGACCAATCAGTAACTTTAGCTTTATTACGTTTTTTTGGTCCTGAAATTTGGTTAGCTTTCATTTCTTCCTCCGTTTTGTGTCCTTGCGCCTAACTTTATCATCACCATCCTCTTCAATCAAATAGAGGACTCTCATTTGTTTTGTAGCTTTAGCCTTTGTTGGATGAGTTCCTTTCACTTGTCCTGATCTTGTATTTAAAACTTGATATTTATCTCCACGCTTACGAATCGCGTATGGCACTTACTCCTCCTATAGTCGATTTATACCATTTTATTGTAAAACTCTAAAGCAGATGCTATTCGTCTTTCCATATGAGGTGTACCAGGCTTTAAGAATACTTCCGAAAATCCTTTAGTAATCTCCACCACATCATTCGTATCAAAAATAGCTTTTAACTCATCTCTAGCTTCTTGTCCAATTTCGTAGTATTTATTGGATTTCATCGCTTCTCTTACAAAAGTTATTTGAGCTTCAGGACTATCTTCCCTGTCTGTTTTATTTAAAAATTCTTTATAAGCTTTTTTCATCGCTGGATAAGAAAATTGGAAAAGACCTACTCCTGGCCCCCACCCTCCTTCTTTTACTTCTCTTGTAGTAGGTAGAAACTTACTTCCTGTCTCTACATCTATATTACCTAGAATAGCTGCTGTAGCTTCAGGTGTAAAATCTTTCTTCAATATATGTTCTACTACAGATGCTGGACCTTCTTCAATACGTTTTTCAGTAGGGGGAACATCTGAATCTACAACAGGAAAGAATGGGGAATCTTCACCTACTTGCTTCTTTATTTCTTCAACAATAGCTGCTCTAGGACTTTCATCAACTATATCCACTGTCTCCTCCGTTTCAACAGCGACAGGAGCCTTTTCCTCTACCATTTCTGTCTTAGATTGAGGAGGGGCTGCGCCAATTTCAGACTCTATATCTGGACGAGGACCAATAGGAAGAGGAACTTCAGCAGTATTAGGAGTATCGTCTATTCTTTCTTGAGCCTCTAACGCCATTTGTGCATCCTCTACACTCATAGGTTTTTTTACAGGCATGGGAATTACTTCTGCTGTTTCTTCTTCTACAACTTCTTTCTGAGGGGTATCTAAAGATTCTATAAATTGCGCTATAACTTCTGGGTCTCTGGGATTAAGTCCTGCAGCTTCCATAGCATCTATAAGTTGTCCTTTATCTTGTACAGCATCAAGAACACGTTGAGTACCAGTTAATCTTTGACTTTCTTCTATTCCTGTTTCTACATTCCCACCTTCTTGAAAATTCATGATACGCTCTTGTAATCCATAGAAAGAAGGAGCATCCTTAACTTTGATAGCACCTCCTCCTGCCCTTCCTTCCACTTCTTTGAAAGCATCAGGAAAAGCTCTGAATAATTCTGAATCTTTACTAAATTCTATTTCCATATCTTTTGCCAAAGACGCTAAGAATTTTGCATACTCTATAATAAGTTTTGTCTTACGGTCTTCTTGATCCTTTGCAGATTTGTAAACCAAATTAGAAGTATCCTTGATGACATTATATTGAACTTTTTGTTCATCTATGTCAAGTTTTCTGTTGTCAAGAATAATTTCCGCTGCTTTATGAGTTGCTTCAACTTGTGCTTCTTGCGATCTCAATTCCAAATCAGCTTTCTGCAAGTCGAGAGATTGTTGTTCAATAGTGCCTTGCTGTTGACCAACTTGAGCCATTTGAGCCATTTGAGACAATTGCTCCGCTGCTTGCGCCTGTGCAAATTCATCAGCCGAACCTTCTTCTCCAAGCATTGCTACCATTTGAGCCTGATATTGTAACAACATATGCTCAGAAATATTAGCTTGAATAATCGGTGCCATCTGAGGAAAAGCAGGATTTTGTGATTGGACAGGATTATTCAACCAAGAGTTTTTAAAAGCTATATGTGCTTCATGGTTTTGTCCTGGAAAAGCCTGAATAGGTAATCCCTGCGAAACAGAAATAATATCTTGCATTGGACTTTGAGGTTCAGGCTGTTTAGGCGGTGGCATCAAACGATCAGCATTTTCTATGTTTGCAGCCTCTAAAATCATGCGATGAACTTCTCTAATATCGTAAGTTCCCATAGGCGCTTGCGCTGATAATTGAAGAGCCATTTGCGCTAAAGCAAGACGGTGAGTAGCACTAGGAATATTAGGATCAGAAACAGGCAAGACATCTACTCGACCATCAAAATCCTGCTTGAATATTTCTATGCTTCCATCAGCAACATCCAATCCCATAGTTGCAGGGAGAAAATCAAAATTAACTCTAGCTAAAACCCTAAATTCATCACGTTGACTTTTGTGTAATCGCTTATGTATGGCTGTAAAGAATTTTGCTGACTGCTCTATAAGAGCCATAGTTGTTCCAACAGGACCGTAATTACTGCTATCAGCTATTACCTGCTCTGTTGTATCAGCAAACTTTTGTCCAGTTTTCGTAACAAAGTCCAACATCTGATAAAGAGTTGCACTTGGCTCTTTATAAGGTAGAGCATAAAAACTTTTATCAAGTTGCTGCCCTGTGCTTTCAACTTCGCGCCATTCACCTGGGCTTATGGGGTCTTGATCACCGACAATCCTAACGCCTCTAGCCTTAAAGCCTCCTGGTAAATTACTAAATTGCCCTGCATCAATCAAGGCTCTCATTGCTGCCGTAGCAGTTAAAGTCATATTACCTAAGAAATGTATATAACCAAAACCATAAAAGCCGAATCCAGGCACAAATTTGTAATGTACAAAATGTTCCAACCTAATGTACTGAGGATCACCTTCTTCCCAATTCCTTCTAACTGAAAGAACCTTGCCTGAATCTTCATCAACGGTGACAACATACGGGGCTGCAACAGGAGTTTCAAATTCTCCTTCTAACTCCAAATAACAATGTTGTTCCAAGAGACAATATTGAGGATCACTTGAAGAATCATAAGAGAAACCTAATATCTCATCCATCTTAGCCGACATATCAGAACGCTCTTGATTTGCAGGTTCGCTAAGCGCACAATCTCGATACATATCAGCAGCCATATCTCTTTTAAGATCATTGGCTGATCTATAAATAACGTGGGTATAACGATCCGCCCTTTGTAAATCAGGGGAATTAAAAGGAACATAAAACTGGTCTACTGAAACAAACTCACTTGTAGGACGGGAAGAACTTGCATCAAAATAAACTTTCTTAAAAGCAGAGCCGAAAATAGGGAGTTGGAAAAGAAGACGCTCGAACTCATCAAAATACTCAGGCATCATTTCTGAGATTTCATAATTCATAAACTGTTTAACTCGTTTAGCTTGAGCTTCTACTTCAGGATTAACCTTACCGATAATTTGAGTTTTAACAGGGCCTTTAGGTGGAAATAATTCTTGTGATGCTTTACTCTGAAACTTTACGGCATTTTCAATAATGAGAGGATGTACAGCAGTACAAGCCCCTTCAAAAGGTTCAGAGGTTTCCTGCAACTTCAAACCGAGAAGCTCAAAACCTTTTTCAAACATCTGCTCCCACTCTTGACGAGCCTCTTTATCGTCCTCATATTTTTGTAAAACTTGTTGAGAAATCTCTTCAAGCTCTCGTTCATCCATATGAAGAGCAAGATTTTCTGAGTGGGTAATAATGGTTTCTTCTTGAGGAACTACCTCTTCAGCAGTACCTTCAACAACATAAAATTCTGTTTCAGCCAATTTAAATCCTCCAGTATCCTACAGCCGTTTTTTCTTTTCGTGGCGTATCATAGTCGGGATCGTGGGGATGTTCCAACCGCCAGGACTCTTTCATCCATAATATCGCCATAGTCATAGCATCTACCTGATCATCGTATCTCGCTGTCGGAAAACCCCCACTTTCCGTTATAAGCTCATGCGCCCACTTCTTGTCAGGAACCCATATACGACCTGATTCCATTAAAGGTGTAGAAGCATTAACTCTGCTTACTTTATCACGATCAGGAGTATATTCCAAAATAGGAAGTCCTGCTCTTCTTAAATCTTGAATTAAAGATTGGCCTGACGCTTTCTTTTCAATTAAAACCATGTCTGGTGTATGTTTATCAAATAAGTCTTGTGCCGTTGATCTTAATTCAGGATACTCCATTCTACCACGAACATTAGAAAGAAGAATTAAGTTAGATATCCACCTTTCGATTCCCTCTGAATCACGCTCTAAGATTTCAAATATACCCCAAGTTTGCATTACAGAGTAATCAGCAGTGCTTCTTTTAGAAAATGCAGTATCCATTGTTTGCATTAAATAACTACATTCAGGCGGTTCCTCTTCATCCCAAATTTTAAACCAATCCTTTTTAATTAGACCGCCTTCTTGAGGTTGGGGGTCTTGCATATATAATGACTGCCAATATTGAGAACCATTATTTCGCTTGATTTCATCTTCTTCTTCCTTTAAAAGAGAATCAGGTTTCCATTGAGGAAAATAGCTACTACCAGCAGGAAGTTGTAAAAGATGAGCAGAAGCATCATCCACCCAAGCAGGAATTTTAAGGACATCCCATTCCCCCTTTTTAGAATTACCTAAGAGCCATCCTGAAATATCATCCTCATGGTAGCGAGTATTAATAATTACAATGGCACCTCCAGGCATTATACGAGTCCTTAGACCAGAAGGATACCAATTTTTTATGTATCTACGCCCAGCTTCAGAAAAGGCATCTTCTTCTGACATAACATCATCAAGGATAGCAACATGAGCACCGCGACCAGCAATCTGGGTTTTCACGCCAGCAGCAAAGTAGGTTCCCCCCTGATTAATCATGAATTTACCAGCACTACGCACATCAGATCTAACTTTAACGTCAGGAAACACAGACTGAAATGTGGGTGAATTTATAAGATCACGAACCCCACGACCAAAATCTGAAGAAAGTTGATCTGAATGGCTTACCGTAAGAATTTCCCTTTGAGGATATTGCCCTATGTACCACGCAGGAAAAAGTTTACTACACAACAAAGATTTACTACTGCGAGGAGGAAGAAAAACCATAAGACGTTTAAGGTTTCCATCCCCGATTTGCTGAAGCTTGTCAGAGATAACCTTTATGTGTGCTCCCATCTTAAAATCATGAATTAGCTCTGGGGCTACAAGCTTAACGAAACTAAGAAAATCTGTCCTACTTTGATGTAGAACCAGATAGACTAGCTTATCCCGTAATTCATTTTCCGCCGTCAACAACCTTTAAACCTATAACTTCTGCAAGACGATTAATATCCTGTTTAACTACTTCAGGTTCATCACCTTTAGTTAGCTGAGTTACTTTTTGCTCAGAACGATCTACAAACATACCTAGATGCTTACCTACAGTTTCCATAGCTCTGTTTGCGTTAGTGTAATCTGATTCTTGCATAGCCGCTTCATACACTTCAAGAACTTTGTCGATTACTTTTTCAGCATTAACTTTTATATCTTTCAAGGCTTGCTCCCTTATTTCTTGTAAACGCATTTGTATTAGAGGATTTGCTAAAAGACGTTTGACTGCAGGTTTTATATATCTGGATTTATAGTCAGCCTTCTTAAAAGCTTCCTCTGGATCTCCTGTTCTCATATACTCCAGACAAAATTTTTCCTGCTTGGGCGTAAGTCCCCCAAACTCCCATATCTTTCGTTGGCTTGGATTTTCAAGCACACCTTTTCTCCTAGCTAACTCTGCCCTGAGATGCACAATATCTGAACCTCTAGGCGTTTTCCTTCCTTGAAGCATAAATCGGTAATGATCCACCAATTCACGCTCAGTCATTTTACCATATTTAAGATGCGGTCTCATTAGACACATTATGTAGTTGAATGGCTACTTTAGCAAGCCTTGCAGCATCATTAGTTCGCCATTGTCGAAATTCATTTTTATTGACACCATATATTTTTACGCCAAGAGGCTCCAGTCCTTCCCGAATCCTCAAGAGTTCCGACCTCCAGTTGTATGAGGTAGGAAGCTTTTTCTCCTTAACCCACTGATCCACATTATATTGGCTGGCACTAGGAATACAAAACCACTGAAGCATCTGCTCGTAGGTTCCCTCAA
>VTLG01008887.1_pt1 | contig 22014 bp, 20 predicted proteins | sample 4694571 | NCBI WGS metagenome assembly VTLG01 (sample SAMN12604809, study PRJNA352737) | marine metagenome | biome: ENVO:00000447; feature: ENVO:00000209|ENVO:00000569|ENVO:01000036; material: ENVO:00002151; isolation source: viral sequences binned using virsorter ... | reverse complement strand
ATTAGGTGCATCAAGACCAACTTTAATATTCTTTACTTGTGCTCCACCAGGTACAGTCTGTTGTCCTGTATGTAATGAAGTACCAGTAACTTCAAAGTTACCTGCTACGTCTAAGTCACCAGCAATAACTGTATTACCACTAGATGCTGCAACTGTAAATTTATTAGTATTAACATCAAAATTACCATCTACCCCAACTGCTCCACTAGCATTAATAGCTACTGCGGTTGTAGTACCAGCTACACTTATATTACCATCAAAAGCTGCTGTACTTGTAACATCTAAAGTTCCAGGTATATCGACATTGCTTGTCCATTCAACACCCGTACCAGCAGCATCAGTTTGAAGTACTTGCCTAGCAGCACCATCTTTTAATTTACTTACTTGTATTTCTGCAGTAGGTATAACATCAGCATCAGTTATTCGTTCAAGTTGATTCTGCTCTTCTTGAGTTGAAAATATGAGATGCTCATACATATTATTCAGATCTTGTGCTCTAATAGCAGATCCAGCTTGGAATGTTACTCTTCTATCTGCTGGATCTTCAAGACCTGTATCTCTATAAACCCTTACCACAACTCCGGTTTTGGGCGCACCAGTTGACTCTTGTAAAGTAGAGTCTATGCTTGTATTATTAAATTCGATTCTAGTGGGATTAACACCACTATTTACTGTATATTTAGTTGAAGCCTGGGTGATACCATTTAAGGCGACTTTTACATCTGCGTTTTTTATTACTGGAAAAGTATACGTAAAGTTCAGGTGTGAACCATTCGGCGTATTACCCCCATTATCGTTATAAGTTGTTGCCATTTATTTACTCATTTGTAGTAAAGGTTGGTATTCTTGAGTTTTTTTAAGCTTTAAACGTTCCTGACGTTCACGATCCTTCTGTGCTTCTATTAGACGTTGTGCATCACTTTGTTGGCTTAGCTTTGCCCACGCTCTTTTACGAGCTTTATTAAACAAATTAGCTATAACTTTATTATGATGATAAGATTTACCAGGATCCAAATCTCTTTTACCAGCTTTTATATCAGCTTGCATTTCAGCTATGGATGCTTGAATTTTAGGATCTTCAGCTAATCTATTAAGTTTTACTTCTAAATTTTCCGCTCCAATAAATTGTTGGAATTGAGATCTTAATTCGGGGGATTCACTAAGATCTACACCAGTCGGACTGTAATAAGTTGACATTCTTAAATCATAACCGCTGTCAAATAGTAACTTCCTGCCTGGACCTTGGTCTAGGTTAAGTGGGATAGGTATAACCATATTCCACATACGAGTAGGGAAATCATGTTCTCTAATAGGTTTACCATTTAACATATCATATTTAACAGGTAAAGGTTTAGAGGCAATTTTTTCAAATAATAGGTTTCTATTTCGTATAGAGTCACCGATACCTGATCCTAGCTCTTTCATATGAGGGGTAAATAATTTACCGATGTCATTCCTCAAACCTGCTAATGGTATTGCGTTATTCATTAAGCCAGCAATAATTCTATTCTGCTGACCTGGACGTCCTGCAAAAAGGTCTACAAATTGTTGAATTCCTTGTAAATATGACTTACTTGCAGCACCTTGAGCTACTACTAAAGCGACTTTTTGGAACTGATCTTTTGTCCATTCTTCTCCCATTAATTCCTGATGATCACCGATGTCGGCTACAGTTGAAAGAATTTGGTTGAACGGTTCAAATGAGTCGTAACCGACCCATACGCCACCTATGTTAATACTTCTAGGTACATATCCTGCATCTAGCCATACTTGTCGTTTCTGACGATCTGTAGGTCCATTTCCAGTTAGTCCACCATTTAGGAAATGCATACCTGCCATTGTTATGACAGAACCTCCTATCGCTAATCTACCTTGTTGTAATGCCTTAGCATTAACGAGTTCTTCTGCTGTAGTTATCCCGTACTTAGCAACATTTGATAAGTCATTAGGTTTAGCGAAATTAATGTCATTCCATTCTTTAACCAGGAAGTTGAATCCTGGAGTATGTTTAGCTGTAAGTGTTAAACCATTGACACCTGTCCTTGCGAATAAGAAGAATGGTTTAGCCCACGGAGTTGCTTCAAATATTTGATTAAGACCTTTAGAAAACCCTGTTAGATCTTGTGTAAGTGTAGCTTCACGTTTAGCAAACTCAACAGCTTCATCTAATATATTTCCATCTGCATCTGTAATTTGTTGTAAGAATCTATTCTCACTTTCTTTTAATACTTGTGGTGTTATTTCAGTGTACTGACCTGTATTAAACATATCCATGGCTTCTCTCATGGCTTTCTCGCGAGCCTTAGCTCTACCTAAGATATACCCAAAGGTATCATCTGTTGCAGCCATGATTTTAGTTGAGTAAGTAAGGAAACTATTATCGTTGAGTTTCCTCGCCATATTAGCAGAATAATAAGCAGCTTTGTCAGCGTCAGTAGCACGACCACTATTTTCAATCCAGTCCCCAAAGACTTGCCATTGTTCTTCACCTTTAGTGTATTCTGAGTATCTTGATTTAACAGTAGCTACATCACCAGCCCAATAAGAATTAAGTTTAGTTTTAAATAAAGTCCAAGCTTCTGGGATAGATTCACGCATAGCGTTGACTGCAGCTAAGTTTGCTCTAATTGTTGTACCATCTCCTGTGAAAGGATACCTGAGAATAGCTCCTACGGTCGTTGCTGCGGGTCTAAGGAAGGTTGCACTAGAAGTACCTATAATAGCCCTTGCAGCCGTCTTAGGACCGCTTAGAATGCTATTTACCATTACCCCTTGTAACTCTTTAATTAAGAGACCTGTATTTTTCTTACCGTTTAATTCACCACCTACAAGCTTCCTACGAATCCAAGCATCAAAATCATTGAGATTATGGATCTCTTTATTCATAGATATTGTTTCAAATATCGCTTTAAATAGGTCATCATCAGCACTTTCACCTGCAATTTTAAATGCAAGCCTGAAGCCTTCTATCGATTCTGCAACTTGAGCTTCAAGATTTTCCTTTAAAAATCCAGATTGAGCATCTTTAGCTCGTGCTATTTCTCTAGGATCATCAAATTTAGCTCCAAGATTTCTGAATTCTGTAGATTGTAATAATCTTGAACGTTTTACTTCTGTTACAGCTGTGATTAATTTATCGTATGTTGCCTTAGCAACACCATCAACTGAGGCAAGATCTGTAATATCGGCAAGTTCTCTGCCTACAAGACCCATATCTCTGATTTCACGTACTAGTGAACCAATAAGTAAGTCACCAGCTACAACATTTCTAGAAGACCAAGCTAGCATTTCATCAGGTGTACCTTCAAAATATCTGTGAGCACCTTCAAAATACTCTGCTAGATATTCTTCTGGACTTATATCAGCAGCTTCTCTACCTAATCCAGTTTGTTGGAATTGCTCCATAGCATCGCCAGCGACTTCTTTTAAAGTCATTCTAGCATCTTTAACTGCTTGAATTGTAGCATTATAACGTGGTTCGCTAACAAGGTCTCTATAGATTTCATCCACAACCTCTTCACTTAAACCACTTGTTTTAACTGCACGTTCTAATCCTATCGGTGTAGTAACCGAACCTGGTGAACCTTCTTCAGCACCCCATTGTTTTCTTATTTTAGTTTGGGCTTCTTTAACATCGACTGGGTTCTCTCTAGAAGTAGGAGCACCTTGATCTGAGTGTACAATTGGTTTGTTTTTATGACCACGTATATCATCAGGTGTTTCAAATAATTCTAATTGACCTTTAGCTACGGTTTGTTCATCAACACTCGCTTGTCTAGCAGCACCTTTAGCGATACCTTCTTCAGCAGCGTCTACAGTTCTTCCATCAGGTAAAATCATTTTTTTACCTTTACCTATTATACGGAATATACCATTAGCTAATTCACCAATACCCATACCTTCAACAACGTTCTTGAAGGTTTTAACAGCTGGATGATCTAAATCATTAGTAGTTAGAGGTGTATCAATAAAACCGTACTTATCTCTTAATACTTGTAATGCGTTAGAATCCTGTGAATATACAGAAGCTAAATCACTAGCAGCACCAACTGCAGCGGCTCTACCCCACTGATTAGCTAAGAAAGCTCCTCCAGTTTTTAAGGCAGTAGCTCCACCTGGGAGTTTACTAATAACACCTGCAGCACCAGCTCCTACAGCAGAAACGCCAGCAGCTTTAGCCGCTCCTACAATAGCGACACCCATTGTACCAAAGTGAGTAGCACTACGTAGTAAGCCTCCCCACCATGTTCTAGTTTTAATACTATCATCAACAAACCAATCATCTGATGCTGGATCGTAGCCACCTGTTTCAGCTATTTCCTTTTGCATATCACCAGATGCCATATCTAATACACGTTCTGGTAAGGTTGCAATTGATGAGGCTGTATCTTGTGTACCACCAGCAACTGCTGCTTTTACTTCTTCAACAACTCCACCTACGCCCCAGTTCTTTTTATTGCGTGGATCTTCTTGTTCAGCTAAAGCTTGTGATTGAGCAGCTTCTTCAGCTTGAACTCTTTCTTCAGCTGCCTCCTCACGCTCAGCTACATTATCCATCCAATCAGTAGTTTGCTGACCTATCTGTTCTAAACGTTGGAGATCTTCTTCATTTGTGTGAATTTCCATTATGCTACTACTCCAACAGTAAGGTTTTCAGGGTTATTTATTGTGTTATTTTGACGTATAAATGCTATTTTAGCGTTTGTTGTAGTTGGTTGTTTATTGAATTCATCAAAATTACCACTTGTATCTGCTTTAACTTCAGCTACTATACCTGTAAGTGGTGGTAATTCTTTACCTGTCATTGTTTTGTATTGTGCTGCAGCCCACTCATATCCACCTAAGACTCTCAAATTACCTTCAGGTGTTTTTACCTTAACTTTGAGCTTCTTAGCTAATATACTATATATACCTGGGAATGTACCGTACTGTGGATTTGCTGCCCATTCTTCCAGTTGTTTAAAATCTTTTTCAGTGCCAGGTAACAAACCTTTAGTTAAGAAAGCCTCTGGATTTTTAATACGCCACTTACGGATCCCATCTATTTTCGTCCTATAAGCTGTAGTGGTATCTAAATTACGTTGATCTTCATAATGTATACCCTCATTGATTTCAGCTTTAACTGAGTCATAGGCTGCTTTATGGTTCGCTGTGGGGCTTTCATAATTATTCCTACCTTGTTTAAAGTATTTTAAATAATTAGCCATGGCACTATCAACCTGCTCTTTTACGTCAGGGTGATCACCTGATGTTCCGTAATCTAATCCTAATTTACCTTTAACTATTTTACCAAGTTGTGTTCTGATAGAAGTTATTTCAGTTTTTAATATTCCGTGACCTTCTTCACTATCAACCCTTGCAAGTAATTCCTCACGTTTTGTATCATCTTGTATCATCATTACTTTATTTCTATCGACAAAAATTTCTTCATCGTCAAGTTGAGCTTCCAATACTTTAATTAATTCATCATCCTTATCATCTTCTACAGTATTATTTGCAGCAGTCAGTAAAAATTCTGGATATTTTCCTACTAAATTCTGTTCTTTAACATCATCACGCTCATCCCATGCGTCCATGAGTTCTTTTACATCTGCTTCATGAAGTGGATTCCCTCTTTCTTCTACTGATTTTTGTATCTTGAATCCTTCTGCTTTTATAAAATTATCTTTTTTTGCTTCCTTTTGTTGTGATAATTTTGCACCAAGCTCACTAGCCTTTACAAATGGATCATACCCTAACCTATTCTTTATAAGATCACCGTATAAAGCTGTTCTCCCTGAACCATCTGTATGTAAAACTTCTTTGTTTATTAAACCTAAATAAGTTTCATATGGAATTTCTCCACTAATAACTCCAGCTTCAATTTTTGTGAAATGATCTCTGAGAGCTAATTTCCTACCTAATTGTTCATCAACTTTATTAAATGTACTCCATCTATCAGTTTGAAGAGTACCTATTGTTTCATGCAGCTTATCAACACTAAAACTACCAGATGTGTATAATCCTTCAGTAACTTTAGCTTCCTTTGATGCTGCTAAGTTATTAGCATAAGACGTGGCTCCATTAGCTGCAGCTACCTTCCTAAAAGATTCTATTTTATCTGCAAAGTTGTCTTTTAATAATATATCATTAACACCTATTACCTTAGAATAAGCTTGATCAGCTATAAATCTACTAAGTATCTCTTCTTGTTCTGAAGGTTTTGCATCGTCATAAGCTGTACCATCTTCAGTGGTATAGTTGTGCTTATTCAAAAGCCAATGAGTTGGGAGATTATTAGCATGACTCATAGCTGATATTTCAGCTACCTGTAACTGCTCCGCACCACTAAAACCTCTAAATTGTTGAGCAAGTTCTAAGTGATGCCCTCTATTTGCTCCAGGTTGCTCAGCTAGACGTTCTTGTTCAACTGCAGCGGCAACAAAAGCTCCATGTAGATTATAAGTATCAGTCTTAGTATCATGATATTTTAGTATATCGTCATGATCAAAACCTGACATTTGAAGAAGCATTTTAGCCTTAGCTTGAAACTTCTTATCCTGTTCTTGTTGGTGTTTAGCATAAAGTTCAGCTGCTTTAGGTGCTAAATTTTGTATTGCTTTTAGATTATTTGCTCCTATTTTAATATTAGCTTCACGTTGCTGATCATTCTCCTTCATCTGAGCTTCGATCAACTTTCTACTTGCATCTTCTTCTGCAACACGTCTATCAAAACCTGGTAAATAATCAGGTGCCTTATCGTATTCAAAGGTATCGAATGCATCTACTGCCATTACGCTACCTCCCTCATTTCTACGTCAATTTGACTGTAATCTACACCCAAATAACCATTGTCCATATATCCTACAGCTTCAGGTTTCTTAGCTAATACTTCTTCAGCCATGACACCAGTGTAGTACTCAGGGCTATCTAAGTATTTAAACTTATAGATATTATGCCCATCGATGGATGTACCGATCTTCTTGATATCTTCTTTGAGTCTGGAATCAGATTGAAATTTCACAACACTAGCTACACTCATACCAAATCCTAAGATATCACCAAACATTGCTGCTCCAACACTCTGATAAACAGGAGGTGGCGGTGCAACGTCTGTAGTAGGACTAAAGATAACTTTAGCACGTTCTTGATTAGATGCTGATACAGCTTTTCTACGAGCTGCTTTAACACCAGTTTTGAAGTCTTGACCTGCAAGTGTTAATGCTCTGGTTTGTTGTGCATAGTAACGACCTAATGCACCAGCTTCTAAAGTACCAATCCTTTTAATAGAACGACCGGTTCTTCCTTGAGCTAATGCTTTACTATACTGACTTTTGTTAATTGTTTTCATGAGAGCTGCTTGATTACTACGTAACGCTGCTTCTCTCATCCTACCTAATTTTGTCTGAGCACGCGAATACGCTCTGCCTAGACCTTGATTTATGTTATCAACTGATTGTCTATACTGAACACTAGCCAGTTGGTATCGGTTGATTTTTTGGAAATGTTTACGTTTCCGTACTTCCATACGGTATTTGTAATTCCTAGAGGCTCTTCTATTAGCCGCTCTAGCGGCTGCTGCTCCTGCGCACACGGCAAAACTCTATAAAGGGCAAGTTGTTAGGTCCAAATGGATATTCCCTTAGGAATTTAAAACCTAAAAATTTGAGTAATTTTAAGTGGACTTTGTTTCTTTTATCTACTACGTTCCATAATAACGGTTCGGGTCTACTCTCAACCCATCGTTTAGCTTCTCTAGCAAAGGTAAGGGGAAATTCATGAATAGCATCTGTACAGAGCATCCATATAATACCTCCCTCATCGACTCCAGCCATACCGGCAGTCTTGCCGTTAGGCACCTCGAAATAGATACAGGAGCCTAGTTTTGCTTCTTCTTTTAAATAGAACATAGGATTTAGTCCATGACCTTCTTCGACCTCTCTTCGGTCATCTGGACGTAAATTAGAGGCAACCTCAATAGCTGCCTCCATAGTAATTGGATGTGTGTATTGATCTAATTTAGACACGGCGGTAAAACTTATTATTATAATCTCCTTCCCAAGCCATAGAATGTAATGTCAAGGGAGAAGGGTGGGACGATTTAATAGTTAATGTTACATTTGTATTTCTTTCATAGATAGGTATTGTTTGAATAACTGATGGAACTACATCTACTTGATTAGCACGATACCAGTCAGCATCAGGTGCCTCCCATGTTTCAGTGTAAGTAGGTTTACCTCTTCGTTTTAAAACTGTATCAAACATACCAGCATCTCCGAAGTTAAGTTTAGCTCTATGTAATATTAAACTTCCTTGAATATCTGATCTAGTTTTCTCTCCAGCTTGTTGAGTATAATATATAGTAGGGAACTCAACTTCCATATCAATCAAGTAACCTAACAAGACAGTATTACCTGAAAAATCTCCAGGTACTTCATAATTAGATCCGTTAACAGTAGCTTTAGCAAACATACCTATAGGATCAGTAGCACCTGAACCTTCAGTATTATCATAAATAGCTGCTTGCTTAGAAGTATTATTGAACCCAGTAGGTATCGCAAATGTTGTTTTCTTAGTAGTATCATTATAAGCATTAGAAGCTATTGATACTGATACAGCGTTATCTAAATGAACTCTATATGTAATATCATCTGTTGTATCAGAAGCTGTATCTAAATCATCTACGATTTCTTTTGTATCATCAGATAATTGTAAATCAAATTTCTGCAATGTAACCTTAGTACCGTTGACTACAACAGCATAGAAGGCATCATCCATAACAGTATGATGTAATAAATTACCAGTTAATTCCCATTGGAACCAAGATGCTTGTATACGTTTCTCTGCAATTGTAAAGTATTTATAAACATATAAAGTGGATTTATTGAATTCACTGAAAAAAACTACACCATTATCTCGTGAATTAGAAATAAGTTCTATATCTTTACTAAATAAAGTCGAAACAACTTTAGTTTGATCCACAACTTCAGGTTCACCTTCCCTTACAACTCTAGTCATTTCAAAGAAACGTGTATTTTTACCAGCGTTATCTAAGAAACCTACTGTTGTACCTAATGAAATTGGAGTGGTATTAGTGTTATAATGATAAGACGATAGTATATTAATTTTCGCTGTTGTTGGGCTTAGTACATCACTATCTGTTGTAAGTAAAAATTGTGATGTTGGTGTGAATAAAATTAAACCAGCACTAACTTGTAGAGCATCATAAACAACAGCAGGTTTATCATCAGTACAAGACAAATCAATCGGATCTGAATTTGAAAATGTCATTGCAGTTTTATTCCAGAAATGGAAAAAGTTTCCAGGTCTAGACATAACAACATTTTCATCACTAAGCATTACAAGACGATTTCTGAAAAATACCATTTTACTAATGGTTTTTCCAACAAATGATGGGTTAGGTGATGTAGTAGTATCACCAACTTCGCAGTCTTCCCATTCATCTACAGTATAAGTAGTACCACTAATGGTATAACTATGCCCATCTAATTGACATGCTCTGAAATTACCATCAGCTGTTCTAATTAAATTAACAGGCATTGTACCGTAATCAAATTGTACCTGCCTATCTGGTGCTGCACACTCTTCCCAGACACCAGTTCCGTCTGTATCACCATCGCCAATGAATTTCATATAATAATCATCTTCTTGTGCTTCAGAATTTGTAACTTTAACTACATAACCATGTCTGCATTGTTGTGGTAAATCTTCAATAGTATCTACATTTTCACCTAATACACCTAATAATTCACCAACTGGACTTGTTATAGAAAAGCGAGCATTAGTTGTTTGATCTTTACGCTTAATATATAAACCATTACCTATTTGTTTTATACCATATTGATTGCTTTCATCCCAATCCACCCAATCATCTGAATCTGGGTCAGCATCTATAATAGAAGTACGTATATCACCTAGAATACTTTCTGCAGTAACAACTGTTTTACTATCAAATGAAGTAGGATCTGGACGAATTAATCCTAAATTAGCTTGTTGTTTAGATACACTATGCTTTTCTACTGTTATTTTATATCTAGCATTGTTCATCCAAACTTTAAAACTATCACCGGTTCTCCAACCTTGTCCACCAAAAAGTAAATCATGAGTAGTAGTATATCTACAACTTGCTTCAGGATCAGGGTCGTTACCTTGAAGCATGGATTGACCTGTTGTAGTTATACGGAATACAAGGTTTTTCCTATCAGTATTACTTCCACCACTAGAACTCCAACCATCACTAACATTCCATCCAGTTTTATTAGCAGCAGTATGTTGCCAAGTCCCAGATGCGTAGTCAGTAGTTGTATAACTAATATCAAAAATTCTAGTATCTACATTAGGGCAGACATCATCATCATGCTCAAAATCAGTACCACCTACATTACATACATTACCTTGTGTTGGTAGAGTACCTGCACTTGGAAATGTACCATTTGATGCACAATTAGTTCTGCTATCAACTTCTCTTTGTACTGATATTCTAGTAGCTGTATGAACTGTTTGTAAGGTAGTATCATCAAATAAATTCAATGCATACTGACTAGAGTAAGCGACTTTCTTTAAATTAATATAAGCTTCATGGGGTCTAACTCCTGTCCTATTAGTGTCTGTCAGAGCAACAGTTTTATTTCTGTTGACTAAATAAGTATTATCATTTAAAGTTAAAGTTTGTATATCACTTTCCCTTATACCATGTGTACCTGTAGTAGCTAAATAAGTCTTAACAGCATTAGTTTCGTAAACAACAGTTTTCTCAGAACCATCGCTACATTTCCACATTCGGATAGTACCGTCACTTAGCTTTATCTGTCCTATGTATTGTTCAGCTTCATCTCTATAATAACTGAACCATCTACAAGTAGGATTAGCAGTAGATAGTTCTGTAATAAATCTACTACCAGGACGTTTTGCTAAACCATCTGTAATATCTGGCATTACATTTGTAGCAACGTTTACTTGCCCTGGATTTTTTAATTGATCTGGTTGTTGTGAAATACCACCAGTATAAGTTGGTATCGTTTGCGTAACACTTGCCATTAGCGTCTCAGTGTAGTATAAGGTTGATATGAATTATATGTTGTACCGTGACCTCTAGGGAATCCGAAGAAGGATGGGTTACCCATATCACATTCATAATCCATGCAGGAAGCTCTAGACTTAGCTTCATCTTGAGCTAACAATTGGGCTAAAGAAGGGTTGGATACTAATTGAGTAGCAGCTCTTACAGCAGATCTATAAGTTATATATCTTTGAAATGGGTTCGGTAAATCACCAAAAGGATACAAAGTTACAATATCTAGAAAAACAGGGTTATCAAATTCATTTGTATGATCTATCATATCATATAATTTACCATCTCTTACAACTAAATCTTGAGTTTTTTTATTTAGACCATCGTGTAAAGTATAGCGTAATGTATTACTTGGTACTACTAAATTTTTATTTGCATCGGGTGTTATTTCTACATGTGGTTCTGTGTTGAAATGCCACCCTTCATTCTGTACATCTTTATTTATCTCATTTAATATATTATAAATAAATGAAACTTCAGGGTTCTCATAATTTAATGTTGTAACTGGTGATTGACCGATAGCCCCGAGAATTGAATTCACTGCGGATAGTTCGGTATCGGTGTCAATTGTCGTCGTTGCCATAGGTATAAATATTTGTAAATAAAAAAAAGGAGCCCCGAAGGACTCCCTTATATAAATAAAAGCTGATATTAGAATGCAGCGTTGCCGGATGAACCGACTGCAGCACCTGCTATTAGCTCAACGCAAGCAGCTGGGTTTAGGTAATCAGCGCCCATTGCCAAGCGTCCAAGGATAACGTCACCCTGATAAATCACGGATACGTCACCAGAGGTTACTTGAACCTGAGGTCCGATTGCTTCAACTACACCTGCTCCTTCTTTCTGGAAGATAAGTCCACAAGAGTTAGCGAATTCTGTTTCTTCACCGTACTCACCTTGGATTCCTGCTACGTCATTAGCAGCGTCTTCCATTGTTACGCTGGTAAAGGAACCAGTGTTACCTGGATCAGCTACGTTAGGAATTACAGCAGTATCTCCACCGTACTTGGTACCATACTTACTGAAGAATGGTATGTTCATAGACTTGAAGATCTTAATGCCTGCAATCTCTATGATTCCTTGACCAGATTGAACTGATGCACCCTGGACATCACGATTAACCAGTCCGCTGTCGCCAACATTCTGGATCAATTCATAATATTGTCTTGGGTTCAACACGCCCACACGCCCTTCAGAACTTACTCCTTTCTCATCTAATGCAGCTGCAGCATCATAGAAGGCAGCAATTAGTGAAGCTGGGACATAAGCGTCGGAAGCTTTAGCGTTTGTACCAACACGGATTTGTGTTCCGCCTGGTTCTACGAAATTAGATTTAGTGATTGGGTGTGCAGCCCTAGCACCACGAGCGATTGATCTAAAGATTAGACGGTCATACTTCTCTGCGAGAGCATATCCGATCTTCTTAGAGATCTCACCACGTAGGTCGTAGTGTGCAAGTGTCTCATCTAATTCATATACGAATGCACTAGAGATCAATAGATCGTCAATAGTGATCGTCTTCTCAGCTACTGGAGGAGCTGCGTCATCGTTACCTAAGATGCTTCTGCCCGGGACATGATACTCGGCTGTGGTGCGACCCGTGTAGATGAACTGCAAAGATTTGCCGTTCTTAAGGGTTCTCTTGGTAACAAGATCTCTAGCGATTGTATTTCGCTGGAAACCTTTGAACATCTCTCCACTAAATAGCTTAAGGTATAGCGCCCTTGCGTCACCAGTCGAGTTCGATTGACCCGGTCTGGTCAGATCAGCAAGAGGCTCATTAGCATTCTGATGTGCCATTTATATGGGATAATTGTATTGTTAACTATCTTACGTACGTAAATTTTTTGATCATTTTTTGTGGTCTCTCCCACCGTCTAGACGGCTAAAGGTATCCATGCTTACATGGGCTAAAGCCAATGAAAGAGAGGTCCGACTCTGAGGTGCCTCTCTCCCTACTCAACCTAGAAGAGCTTCTTCTAATGATTGAGGTTCATCATCATCCACACCAGGTGGTTGAGAATCACTAGGTGTTAGATCCGGTTCAGGATCTTTAATTTCTGGTGAATAAGATGTTATGTTTGCAGTCATTGCTGCATTTTGATGTGACATTAATATTCCTCTGATTGACATGGTGGACAGGATCTACAGTGTTCATGTTCATACATGTGTAGACCCTCTACGAAAAGAAAGAACCCCAGGACCATAAAAGCTATAGCCCATGGGGATTCTAAATATTTCATCAGAAGCTATACTTCGCTCCTACTTTTGTGCCCCAGGTGTTATCATCATCGGTATCAGAATCAGCAGTTAATACTGAAAATTCACCATAGAATCCAAGCTTCTCTGTAGCAGCTATGTTAGCTCCGACTTTACCAGAAACTCTGGTGTCTGAGTCAGCGCCGTCTGTTGCTACAACAGCTGGACCACCTTGTACATACCAATCGAAGGTTTCATTTCCACTCTCATATCCTACGTGGAAATCGGTTACTGCGCCTGTATAATCAGACCCGGTATAACCGGCATTGTTCTCCACGTTGACGTAGACTCCGGCGAAAGCCGGACCTGCAGCGAGTGTGGAAGCGAGTGCTAGTGCTAATGTTTTCATTTAAAAAGTTTAACGTTGTCTTGTGTAAGGCACGCCGCGATACTTTAGTTGGATCTTTTTTTGCATGGATCTTCTCCTTAGTACCACACCCCCGTTCCATGATGTGGTTTCATGCGTTCCATAAAGGAATGAACGGACGCGGTTGCCTGTGGCTTCTACTGGGTTCGACTATCCGAGCCGCCTTGTTTCCCTAGAATACTCCAGGGAAGATTTGTCCTGTGAATATGTAAGCACCGACTGCTGCATTGAATCCAATCATAGCAAGCCAGCCATTTACACGTTCAGCGTTTTGTAAATATTCTCGTGTTGTTGGAGGTTCGATTACCTCGATTTCTGGTTCACGAGCATGTACGTTTGAGGTCATTAAATTAAAGGTTGTAAATTAATGAGCCGAGGACGAAAGTTCGGGTCGGCACGCTAAGTTTCATAATCAAAAATTAAATGTATTCTATCAACAGAGCTGTAGTTATTAACACCGTGTTGTTTTTCTAAGTTGTTAATTTCCCAACACTCTCCTTTTTTCATATTCTTAAGTTCACCACCAATTTTGAAAATTACATCATCGTTAGTAATGATTGGTATATGAACTCTATGAATAGCATTAGCTTCTGGTGACATTTTAGTATCTATATGCTGACATATACGTCCGCCTGCTGCTAACTTAACTAGAATACATCTAATCATTCCTCCTTTACCGTAGGCATTATAACCAATGTCTTTGACTAAATGTAATTCATCGTTGAATAATTTAGTCCATTTCTCATCACCTGCTAAAAGTAAATCATCAACATACCAATAATAAAAAAGAGGAATAGTTAAAGTTTGGTGGTGAACATTAAAATTATCTTGTCTAAAATTAAAAGCTTCCCAATCTTCTTGGGTAATATCTTTTAATTTAGCTACGATACTATCAGTATTAAATTCACCAATGTATCTATAATTCATGCATCACTTTAATTAAAAATTCAAATTAGAACGATCCAATTTCTCAATAACATCTTGACGATATGCTGGATCTTTATCATATCTAGGATCCTCCATCGCAGCTACCAATTCAGGTTGGCTACGGAATACATCACCACTAGATTGAGCAGCCTTGCCTGCTAGCATTCTGCCTTCATAACCATTGGTCTCTTCGTACTGTTGTCTCAAACCATTTACCGCTAATTGTATTGCTCCGGCATTACCGGAATTAATTAATTCATCAAAAGCTTCGACAGTTGTTTGTGGTAAGTTTTGACTAGCCCAATTTACCATGTTCTGATACTGAGCTTCTCCACCTACAGAATTCTTTATGGAGTTTACTTCGCTATCTGTTAGATCAGCAGCTGCACCTGAGTCAGTTGTATAACCTGACTCTACTGCTCTACCTGCTAAATAAGAATCAATAGATGCTCTAGATAAACCGGCACCTTCTAACTGTTGATACATTGCATCAGTAATTTGCCCCTGATTATCATGGAAATGTTGACTGATAGCCCATGGATCTACATTATTATTCTTAAAGATCTCACCTAGTTGTTCCCCATATGCTTCATTAACTTGTTCAAAGTTAACAGAACCATCCTCTAAATATGGAACAAGTTCATCTGTATCAGAATCACTTACTTCTTCAGTAGATTTCTCTTCTGATTTAGTTGGTTGCTGCTCTCCTAACTTGGATTCAAGTTCAGCGTAAGCTTTTTCTAGCTCTTGAGCATTTTTATATTTACCAGCAAGAAGTTGTTCCTGCTGGTTTTGCATCTCCTCACCAACTGCTAGAGATTCTTTCTCTGCCTCGGTGAGGTTATTCTCCGTGGTTACTGTATCAGTACCCGGATCATAGGTCATTGTTTCTGCCATACTATTCTTCTGGTGGTTCGTCTCCTTGGATTTGTTGTATCATTTCTCCGCCGTTTTCACCTAACCACGCACCCATTGCATCAGTACCTTCTGGGTTCTTCTCTGGATCCATCATAGGAGTACCAGCGAGTTGACCAGCTTGTGCTAACAACTGTTGCTGAGTTTGTTGTTGCTGTTGTTGTTGAGCTTCTTGCTCCATTTCTTCTTGAGTCTTAACAAGATTAAGAACATCAATACCTTGAGCAGCTGCTAAACGTTTGATAGCTTCATCAGCATTAATGAAATGCATCAATGCGTCAGGTCCAAGTGTTTGAGAAATAGTTTGTATAAACATTGTAAGACTTTCTCTATCCTGACCTCTACCTAGCGCGTTAACACCAGCCACAATAGAAGGACGTACCAAATCTTTAGGTAGTTTTGGTATCTCGTTACGGCGTTGTAATACTAACAGAGTTCTGTTAAGATATGGTATTAGGAATTCAACAGTCAACAGTGAGAATATTCCACCGAGTTGTTGTTCTAATTCCATTTGTGTAAGGCGGACTTCTTCCGCTGTCACTCTTTCTGCTTGTCTTACATTCATTGTAAGGAAAGCATCAGATATTCTACGCTCAATTTGTTGGGCTAAATTAGCAGCTGTTGAAAAATCAGCCTGCTTACCTACCTGAATAACAGCAACATCTTCAGGTCTACCCTGAACAATTGCACCGTTCCCAGCTTGAGCTATAGTCTGTGGTTTTGTGGTCGATGATGGTGAGACAAGGAACACTACCTTTGCGGCTGCTGCAGAGCCTTCTACGAGTGACTGAGAAAGCCCTTCTAAGGATTTCAAATCACCGATAAACTCCTCAACTCTACCACGTCCATAATCTTCACCGTCAACTGTATTAAATCTTAACGGTAGCCATGGACTAGCATTCTTCGGTGCTGTGCTACGGCTTCCAGGTATTATCTTATCAAAGACTTCCTGATACCAAACCCAGCGACCACTCTTTGTGTCTAGTTTGACGCAAGTGTACACTTCAACGTCATCATCATTTGAACTTTTCGATGAATCATTAACTGATTCTGGTTGAGGTTCAGGCAGTTCAAAACCTAATACCTTACGACTTATTAGTTCTTTTGTTACTATCTCTAGTACGTTACCATTTCCATCACGGTTTACAACAAACCTATTTAAAGGAAAGTTTTTTAAACCATCTTTGCCCATAAATATTAGGGCATTACCACCGACGATAAGATGTTTAAGAGCTTGATGTATCACAACTCTATCATTAGAAGCTGCGATATAATCCATAATCATCCTCTCCATTTTGGAGAAAGATAAATCAAGTTCACTCCTCATGGCGGGATCCATCTCCTCACCAATCTTATCATCTCTAACCTGTAATTTAAAGAACGTTGTTTGTGGTGGCAGTAACGCCAGCATTAATTTAGCTGCCAACGTTACTGTCACTTTAGCACCCACGGATTGCCATGGGGTTTTTAAATTCTTATGGTTAGAACGTGTGTTATCGTCGTGTGTTATAAGATAAGGTAACGTAAGAGATGAACAATCCCTAGCTTTGTCCAAGAACTGAGAACGTCCAGTAGCTAATCGATTGTATCTCTCACGTGCATTCATACGTTAATGCCTCCGGTGGCAGCACCTGGATCAGCTTGTCCAGTTACTTGAGGATTTAATGGTATCCTCAAACTACCTGTACCTTGTGCATATTCTCCCTTAGCCTTCTTACTCTTAGCCTCCCTGACTTTAGGGTTGACATCTTTCACGATATCCTCAGGCTCTGGAGGCGGCTTAGGTGCCTCAACTGGTGGTGCTGGTGGTGGCGGTAGTGGGGGTGGCTTTGGAGTTTTAGGTTTTGGGAATCTAAAACACATTAGATTTCATCCTCCATAATAGATTTTATATATTCAATGACGCTGGCTTGACCCGCTCGATACATAATAGATTCGATTGGTTCTTTAGGATGAACTGGGTTCCAACCAAAGTTAGATTCAAGCCTAGCTATAAGTTCATCCAGTCTATTATTATGTAGCTTTAATGTTTTCAGGGTGATAGGTTCATTCATTAAGCGTACTTAGGTAGATTTACATTCGAATGCTCAAAGAATGCTGGCATACGAGCTCTCTGTGTCTCAGAAAACTCTGGCGCTTTACCTTCATACATTAAGCGATCGCTAGCATCTAGCCAAAATTTTTTGTCTAAATATTTATCCTTAGTATTTATACCTAGGGGTTGAAGAATCCAGTTAATGGTGGCTTTCCTAAGTTTATCCAGAGATTGACTATAAGATAGACCCAACTCACGACATACAAGGGAATTAGTTGCAACATGGATTTGTTCATCTCGCGATATGTCGGCGCTGACAGTACGAGTACCACTATCGCCACTAAAACGAAAGAACGGAAGAAGGACAAAAAATATGGCTCGCTCTGCGACGAGAGCCTTGACAATAGTGTGATCAGGGTGTGCAATCCAAGCATCTCTTATCCTCTTTGCTTCTTTTTCTGCATTTTCATCTGCGCCATGGGCATTAACTATGTATTGTAAGGCAGTATCATGCCTAATTTCATCTTTAACATTATCTTCTAATAATGCTCTAGCATGATCGGGAACATCTTTTTCAAGACCTTCCGTAATGAAGGCACCCACAGGTAACTCCATATGACGTGCTGCGAGCGCACGCCTAATAGTGTCTTCTGATCCATCTCTAAATTTTCCAGCTGTAGTCTGCACGGGAGACCACTTACGTTTTCTTTCTAATAATTGTTGATACGGTGTTTTTCTCATCATTCTTGACAGTCACAGGTTACAGGCTCGGGTTCACCGAGAATGTCCTGCAAGTAATCATCGACATCTTGCTGATCTAATGCTGCATACGCATCGGTCTTATCTTGTGTGTCCCCCATTACTTGTAGGCTATAGTAAAGGGAGGTTTGCGGCGAAAGCAACCACTCTTCCACGAATTCACGATCGTAGGTTACCACATCACTCCAAGAGTTGAATGAGTATCCGTGAAGAAGTCCCGTATTATCATACATGATCATTAGTTGATCTGCTACTTTCTTGTAAGCATCCCAACCAACATCACTAGCGATTTCTACATCGCCATAATCATAAGATTCAACACCAAAGGTACCTGAATCTCTATCTACCTTCCGACTAATCGGAGGTGCTATCTCTGGTGTAGCAGTAAAGCCATCCAATGTTTTACTCCTATATGAACAGGAGGCAGTAGGAGCTATAGCAAAAGCTCTTACCATATTATTTTCTTCGGCGATATCGGCAGCTCTTTGAATGCCTAACATTAAATTAAATGCTAGCTGATAACCTATACCAGTACCGTATTCACCTTTATTAACGTTCTCTAATTCTCTACCAAACTCTTCATAAGTTACGTGGTATCTTCTGAGGAGGTTGGCGAGACCGAGTACTCCGAGCCCAACTTGGCGGTCGATATCAGGTGGCAGGTATTCTCCAGTTGCTCCAACACCTGTCCGACTATGGAGCTCGCACAATTCGGACATACCTTGATCGAAAGCCTGCTCGATGGTGCTAAGCTCACAGGCTGCGAGATTGACATGCTGTAACAAGCATGTTCCACGTGATCGCAGGTAAACCTCAAGACAGACGTTGCCATAGATTCTTTCTCCATTGTTATCGTATTTGATTTTGTTTAGCCAAATGTCACCGGATTTTATTCCATGTAACAAGGCATCTTTTACTTTATTAGATGTGTTGTTCCATTTTCCCGGATCAATATCGACGCACCTTTTGACCCAGGAGAGTTCTGATCTTGAAGTTTCAATAAAATCAAGGATATCGGCATGGTCAAGATCAAGATGAATAACAACAGCACCGTTCTTGTAGACACCGCCTCTTCTGAGTGTTTCATTTAATGTTGAGTAGATTTTCGCGAATGATACAGGTCCAGAAGCCGTAAGACCTCTTCCGTTTTCTGCTCCTTTGGGACGGAGCTTAGATAGATGGACCGCAACTCCTGCTCCAAAGCGGAGTCCGTGTGAGACATATCTCCAGCTTGCTTCGATTCCATTTTCTCCCTCCATAGAATCCTCTACGACGAAAACGGTGCAGCTCACTGGCAGTCTTGATTCTGGGTTATCCAACCATGATTGGACCCGACCAGTGCGGGAAATAAGTTCAGCAGTCATTTCAAATTAAGTCAGATAGATCGGGTGGTTTGTAGTTCGGTCCTTTTAAGACTTTACCATCTTTCTCTCGGCGTATTGGTTTACCGTCCTCTCCGAGCTTGGACAAATTACTTTCATGAACTCTGTTAAGAGCTTCATCTAAAAACCAATTCATATTCTCTGCATATTGGTAGCAGACATAAACTAAATCAGCTAGTTCTTTTAAACATTCAGTCTGAGCGTTATGACCATGCTTAAACATAAAGCCATCAGCTTCAAGGAACTCTTTGAACTCCTCAACTATAAGATCCTTCTGATACGATCTCGTCATACGTGAAGGATCGTTCTTCACTCCGTATTTGGATCGGAATTCCTTCGCCTGCTCTGATAGAAAGGTTCTCTTCATGCTCAAGTTCATTCTCTAGGTAGTGGATTGCTTTTTGTAAATCTTCAATTTTACTATCTTTGTAACCTGCTCTGCAGATATACTTAATAGCATTACCGAGGTGGAAGTTTAGTTCTTGTTCTCTAATAAAATCCCAAACATCGCTGGAACCTCGTTGATAGTAGGTGGGACCTTTGGCCATTTCTTAATTAAATTGGTGATTGAATTTCCAAGTACAAAGTTTTGTTTTTGTAATGCCATTAAGAAAGTAATAATATCTTTCTTATCTGTTTCAGGTTTGTTACAAGCATCCCAAATTAATCTAAGTCTTAGATCCTGCTCCGGGGTTAACTGTGTAATCGGAGGCGGGGGTCCATAACTTAGGTTTTCTGTTTTTGAAGTCATAATCCTCCGCAGTTAAAATTCGTGCAAGTCTAGCATTGACTAAAGCTTCTTCTTTGGTGTGACCTTTTTCAACAAAGGCATTTTCTACTGTTTCCCAGGAGTATCCTTTTTCTTCGAAGAGTGAAACAGCTCGTTTAACGCCGATTCCAGAAATTCCTCCGTATCCATCGGTTTGGTCTCCGGCACAGGTTTGGATAAGGTGCCATTTAGCTCCTTCTTCAGGTGTGATTGTGAATGTTTCATCGAAGTTATATAATTGTCCTGGGATTTGCTTCATATCTTTATCAGGTGAAGCAATTATATTACCTGGATATTTTGTGGCATAAATACCCATTGAATCATCAGCTTCGAGAGTTGGTTTAATAATAACCTTATACTCTTTCTTTAAAGCATTGATGACACGTTTATAACCGCAAGGTTTCTTACGATTACGATGCCCTTTATAATCCGGCAAGATTTTTTTCCTAAAATTTACACTGTCGGAAAAGAACAGTATTAAAGTAGAGAGTGACCCAAATTTGTTCTCAAGTTTGGTAAGCTCTCTTTTGGTAGCTCCGTATGCATCACTAAAGTTGCTAGTGACAAGAATAACATCGTCACCAAAGTCAACTTCACTTTCTGCTGCCGCGCATGCTTTGTAGACGATAAAGTCCGCATCGATTAATAATTTCATATGTTAATGTACATCTGCCCATGTAGCTCCGCTTTTAGCTTCTGCTGCGATAGGGCATCTTAATTTATAAAATTCCCCAGCTTCTGTTGCTGTTAATTCAAGGAGAGATTTTAATTTTTCAACTTCTTTGGCTTTCGTTTCAAATTGTAATTCATCATGAACGAATGCAAGTTGGTGAGTATCAGCAGGAAGTCTTTCATGTGCTAATACCATCCATCTTTTGGCGATGATCGCCGACGATCCTTGGATGAGGTAATTGAGGGACTTATGCCGCGAGTCAACGAGGATACGACGGTTGTCGAGTCCACGAACATAACCTCTCTCACTAGCTTTGTGTACTGCTTGTAGCAGTTCTTTAAGACCTGGAATGGCATCAACATAGGCTTTCCGTATCTCTTTACCTTTCTTACTAGCCTCCACTTCTGATAACTGCTTATCATAAGTATACCCTATTTTGGTATTCCCAGCCCCGTAGAGGAAGGCGTAGGTGATGGTTTTGACTTGTCGTCTTGTGACTCCAATGGCTTCGGCATTTGTGGCGTGGATATCTCCGGTAAGGAGGATTTCGGTATAGCGTCCTTTATCAAATCGGGCGAGATAGTGGGCAAGCATCCTGAGCTCAATACCGCTAAGGTCGGCACCAACCATAACTTTACCTGGTGACGCCGTAAATAATTTTCTAAATCTTTCATCTGATGGTACTTGTGCTAAATTTGGTGATCGATGTGCGCAACGAAAAGTCTGTGTTGCTACTGAACAGTGGTGGTGTATTCTAGATTTCGTAACAAGCTTCTGCCATGCGTTCACGCCTTCGGATATCATCCCTAAAGCCTTCGAAAGTTCCAGGAGCTTGAGAAAATGTAGAGCAATATCCG